>ENA-OQVM01000307-OQVM01000307.1-marine-metagenome-genome-assembly--contig:-NODE-307-length-79830-cov-27.565145_pt1 | contig 79830 bp, 86 predicted proteins | sample MGYA00237776_ERZ505498 | MGnify/ENA primary metagenome ERZ505498 (study PRJEB26159, sample SAMN06265151) | marine metagenome | isolation source: Helgoland LTER site | place: Germany:Helgoland, sampling... | reverse complement strand
CGATCAACGTCACATTCGACTACGACGTCATATACCACGTATTGGAATACCAGTAAATCAACTACGACAACATATACAACCACATTTGGAACCAGTCACGGTACAAGTAGAGGGACAAATAGATCTACAACGACTACTTGGAATACGAGTAAAACAACTAATCATTCGACGACTACGTCTTACACTACAACTTGGTCAACGAGCAGGTCAACAACGACTACGTGGACTACAACATTTGGAACTAGTCACGGTACAAGTAGATTAACTCAAAAGTCAACTACTACAACTTGGTCAACGAGCAGGTCAACAACGACTACGTGGACTACAACATTCAATACTAGTCAATCTACGACACGTTCGACGACGCATTCGACTACAACTACCTGGACAACTAGTCAGTCAACGTCACACTCGACTACAACTACGTGGACTACAACGTTTGCAACTAATAAATCGACTACAACGTCATATACTACATATTGGACTACATCTTGGAACACAAGTCAGTCAACGTCACATTCGACTACAACTACGTATACAACTACGTTTGCAACGTCACACTCGACTACGACTACATGGACCACTACATTTATAACTAGTAGAGGAACCTGGAGATCAACATCGCATTCGACAGTAACTAAATGGACAACTAGTCAATCAACGTCACATTCGACTACGACGTCATATACGACTACATATAATACTAGTCGATCGACAACAACTGCATGGACTACTTCATGGACTACTTCTTATAACACTAGTAGAGGAACGTCACACTCGACAACAACTACTTATACAACATATTGGAATACGTCTAGATCAACGACTACCTCATGGACTACGTCTTACACTACGACATTTAATACAAATCAGACAACGTCACACTCGACTACAACTACATACACGACTGTGTTTGCAACTAGTCGATCGACTACTACTGCATGGACAACTTCGTGGACTACAACGTTTAATACAAATCAGACAACGTCACATTCGACCACGACGTCATATACGACTATATATAATACTAGTCGATCGACTACTACTTCATGGACAACGTCGTGGACTACAACTTATAACACTAGTAGAGGAACGTCACACTCGACAACAACTACTTATACTACATATTGGTCAACTAGCAGGGGAACAAATAGAGGAACGTCACATTCGACTACAACTACTTGGACAACTAGTCAGTCAACGTCACACTCGACTACAACTACTTATAATACGACTTGGACAACAAGTATCGCTACAAGTAAATCAACGTCACACTCGACTACAACTACGTTTAATACGAATCAATCGACCTCGCATTCAACTAGTAAATCAACTACTACAACATGGACAACCTCATGGACAACAAGTAGAGGAACGAGTAGAGGAACGTCACACTCGACAACAACTACTTGGACAACTAGTCATACTACAAGTAGAGGAACTGAAAGGTCAACTACTACAACTTGGACAACCTCATGGACTACTTCTCATTCAACGTCACACTCGACGTCTAAGAGTACAGTAACTATTTGGGGAACAAGTAAGGGAACAAGTAGAACTACGGAACATAGTACAACAACCACGTGGACAACTTCATGGACAACGAGTAGAATTACAGAGGTAGATACAACAACCACATGGATTACCTCTTTACAGACTAATAAATCTACAACAACTACGTGGACAACTTCGTGGACAACAGTGTACAATACTAATAAATCTACAACAACCACGTGGACAACTTCATGGACAACAGTGTACAACACTAGTCAATCTACGAGTAGATCTACTACAACTACATATAATACGTCACACTCGACAACGACTAGTTATTCAACAAGTAGAAATACAACAACTACTTGGAATACAAGTCAATCTACGAGTAGAAGTACAACAACCACATGGGGTACAATATATGACGTCACTACGACATGGGAAACTTCATGGAATACTACAACCACGTGGAGTACTAATAGATCTACTACAACCACATGGACTACAGTATTTAGTACAGATTATGAAGTTAGAAAAACTTGGTATAGTACAAATAGACCACTGTTTAGTTATAACACACACAGACAATGGAGAAAGAACAGATACAATGGTAACTAGAAATAACTGAAATCAATTAAATCTAAAAGACTTGCATTTGCAAGTCTTTTTTTTGATCTAAAAAAAATCAGATAAATAATTAAACAAATCAAATATGGTTTGTATAACTATTAAAATACTGATAATATATGGAGATGTTCAATAAAAAAGTCCTTAAAGAAAGGATTGGACCACTACAAAAAAATGAAAAACTCTCTCAGCTGGAGCAGGTTGAAAGATATGTTCTTAGAAAGTGTAAAGAACTTGGACTAGAACATAGTTATGATGTGATAGCCGAAGAAATGCCATACTTTAAAACTATGGGATATACTGAATATGCAACGTGCTTTATGTTACAACCATTGAATTTAAAAATGAGAACAGGTCAAATGGCAGATGCGTATGCAGATAACGTTGAAAATCCATCTGATTGGGCATCTTATTTCAGAGCAAATGTTGAGAATAAAATGGCTAATAAATATCAAAAACGCAAAGAAGACTTTGAAAATTATGAAGATAAGTCAGTATTAGTAGTTTTACCAGGATCTAATAAACTTAAATCAAATTGTTGTTTAAATAAATTAATTGCTGTTGCAAAAAAGCACAAAGGAGATATCTATTTTAAACCGCACCCTATCACAACGCATGCTGTAATTGGAGAAATTAAAGATTTATTCGGTGAAGAATCAATTTTACCTAGAGATATAGATTTATACTACTTTTTACAAAAGGCCGATACAATATATACTACACACATTAGTGAATCTGCATTATATTCTACAATGTTGGGTAAACAAGTAGAACCTATCGATGTATGGAATAACATACACCAAGGTTCTTTTTATAGTGTTAACTCAAATCTTTTCGATAATAAAGATAATGCAGCAGAATGGGTAAATAGAACATTTTCTAGTCCTAAGTCTGGTATTATTAACCCAGAAATAGATGAAGATTGGAAGGCAAAAGTGGATCAATATATGGAGTACATATATGAAAAGCGAGAATATTATAAGGGATGGTTCTTAGATCTTCCTAAAAAGAAAAAGTAATTAAAGAATTTAAAAACCTACTTCGCGTAGGTTTTTTTTGTAAGATAAATATAATATATTAATATAATTATGAGAATTTTATTTTACGCAGGATATCAAAGTATACCATTCGATGGAAATACAGAACTAGGCTTAGGAGGCACTGAAATAGCTATAATTAAACTATCTAGAGAGATGGTTAAATTTGGATATAACGTTGTGGTATCTGGTCAAATAAAAAATTCTGGATTAATTAATGGTGTAGAGTGGATTTCAACAGATGAATTACATAAAAAATACTTTAACAAATTTGATTATATTATATCTGCAAGCTATATTCATTTTTTAAAAGAATTCAAATACTATTCAGCTAAAAAAATATTTTGGGCACATAACACTCATCATCATGCGTGGTTCAATGGAATAGAACTTAAAGACGCAGATGAATTAACTAGACAAGTAGATCATACTATATGCTTAACCAATTGGCATAAAAATCAATGGTCAAATAAGTATGGCGTACCATTAGATAAGATTAGTATTATCGGTAATGGCATTGACCCTTTATCATTTTATGGTAACCCTCAAAAAATTAAAGGTAGGTTTATATTCAGTTCAGCACATGAAAGAGGTCTACCTGAACTGCTAAATAATTGGCATAAAATTAAAAATGTTTTACCACATGCAACATTAGATGTATTTTCTCCAATATATTCTCCATTAATTCTTGAGTATGAACTTGATAAATACGATGGTGTTACATCGCGCGGATCGGCTAGTCAAGAAGTTCTACATAACGCTATGTTAAAAGCTGAATATTGGTGTTATGTAACAGATTATGAAGAAACATATTGCATAACCGCACTAGAGATGCAATATGCTAAAGTACTTCCAATAGTAACCAAGGTTGCGGCTTTAACTGAAACTGTAAATTCAGGAATTTTATTAGAAAGAAGTGAAACAAATTGGGATGATGTTATACAAATATTGGGCACATTAGGTGAAGAACTTAAAACTAAATCTATTGAAGCTGCGTTCCAGTGGGCTAAAAAACAAACATGGGAAGTTAGATCGTATGAACTGAAAAAATTATTAAATTCCGTATGAGAATAGAAAAGATTTATGTAATAAGTTTAGACGCGAATAAAGTAGAAGCGCAACAGAGAATTGTAGAAAAAATAGATTCTCTTAAAATGCCATATACTGTAAAATGGGAAATAGTACCAGCGTTTGACGGTAGATCTGGAGATTTACTGCCCGGACATTCTACGTTAAATAACTGGAATCTAGGCGATAATACATGGAACGATTGGTGGAAAAGAGATGTAACACCAGGTGAGGCGGGATGTGCAACGTCACACATGTTAATTTGGCAAAAAATATTAGATGATAATGTTAATTGTGCACTAATATTAGAAGATGATTTTAAATTAGCCAGAAAATTACCAGAAAGAATAATCCCAGAAATAGATTATGACATTGCTTTTTTAGGTAGACATGCTTTATTTCCAGGTGATGAGACGCCAGCAGATCATAATTGGGTTAATGCATTAAGTAGTTATAATACACATGCGTATGTTATTAAAAATAATACAGCTAAGATTTTACTAAATGAATATGACTATGCTAGAAACATCATTCCACCTGATGAGTTTTTAACAGCAACATTTACTGAGCATCGAAGAGAAGATATCGCTCAACTGTTCCCACCTAAACTCAAAGCTATTGCACCCACGGTAAACTATATAGAACAAGATCGACCACATGAACATTCTAATACAGAACCAATTGGTGCAAATATTAATCTTATGAAAAAAGAAACCAAACCTTATTTTGAAATATTAGATGATTCTAATTGGGAAGATTGGAAATTAAAATATGTAAACCAAACTCTAGCAAAGGGTGAATATGACCTAATGATAGACGATATCGGTAATAATATATATGAGTTTCCATTATTCACTGAAAAATTCTGTAAAGAAGCAATAGCACTGGCAGAAACTTTAGATAAATGGACACAAGACCGCCATGAATTTTATCCAACGAATGATGTCTTATTGCCTGAAATTGGATTAGATCACATTTATAGTAGAGTTCTTCGAGAGGTAGTTTATCCAATATGTATACATTTGTGGCAATTAGAAGGTGTTGGCTGGGATACAATGTATAGTGAAAATTTCATGGCAAGATACACGACCGATAGACAATCTCACTTATCACTACATCACGACTTTAGTCATGTGACTATGGTTGTAAAATTAAACGATGAGTTTGATGGTGGAGGCACATGGTTTCCAAAATACAAAACATTATCAAATCCTGTTAAAGTTGGCACTGCAACATTACACCCTGGAATGATCACGCATTTACATGGAGCTAGACCCATCACAGCAGGTAAGAGATATATCAATGTCTCTTTTATGAGGAAAATAAATTAATTAATAATAAAAAAATGAAACAAGAAATTAGATTTAATAAGACCGTCGGAGATGATGGCCATTTGGTATCACCAATATTAAATGAGGGTTGCAAGAATTACTTAATTGATATTGATGGTACTGTTACAGACGATGTGCCTAATGAAGAACCAGAAAGAATGTCAGTTGTATTACCGTATGCAGGTTCAGTTGAAACATTAAATAAATGGTATGACGAAGGACATGTAATTACATTTTTCACTTCACGTACAGAAGAAGTTAGAGATATAACAGAAGCTTGGTTAAATAAGCACGGCTTTAAGTATCATGGTCTATTAATGGGTAAACCTCGCGGTGGAAATTATCACTGGATCGACAATCATATTGTTAGAGGAACTCGTTATAATGGTGTATGGTCAGATTTAGTAGAAAAGGAAGTGACTATTGAAGTATTCCAAGACTGATATATAATAAATGAGAAAGATACACACATTTAATGATTTCCTAAACGAGGCTAAGGAACCTCAAGATCTAAATAAAATTTATTTAGCATATAATCCAGATTTAGGCCATAGATTTTGGTCTTATAAGGATTTTGCTTCTGATAAGTTTTTTATTAAAGTGACACCTGAAAATTATAAAGATATTGATATCAATAAAGATTTCCCAGTATTAACATATAATAGTAAGGTGGTTCAAACTCTATTAGATGAAGATTTAATTAAAATAGAAAATGTGTATAACAAACCTGAATTCATTGTAAATTCAGGTTCTAAATCTGAGTTTCATAAGATAGTTGATGGTGATGAGAATATACCTAAGACTTGTTTAAAAACTGAAGATGCGGTTAAAGAGATTGGTTTCCCTATGATCGCAAAACCAACTGAAGGTCATTCGGGTTTAGGAATTACTGTAATTAAAAATCAAAAAGAATTTGACGCAGCAGATCACGATAAGTTAGATGTATATTCACAATACATTGACAAAAAAAGTGAGCACCGTTTTTTTACATTTAAAGGTAAACCTTTCTTTTGGCAAGAGAGACAACCTACTAATGATAAAGCAAAAACAGGGGATGGTGACGACAAAGAAAGAATGATGTTTAATTACATTAAAAAAGATGTGTCCAAGACTCCAGAAAAATTTAATAAAATAATTTCAAAATTTGGTAAAATATTTAAAGATTTACCGTTTATTTGTTTTGATATTATGGAAGATCAGGATGGTAAACTCTATATTATTGAATCTAATTCAATGCCAGGTGTACCATTTGACTCAACTGTAGATATTTATAGAGTGATCTTTGAGGATTTTTATGGTCGAAAGGTGGATGCAGAAACTGAGACTAAGCTAAAAGAATTAGCAAACTACATGAACAATAAAACCGTTACAATGGACGGTGGAGATAGATTTAGTGTAGAAAAATAATAATAACTCGGATAAATAAATCTTAATTAAATTAATTATGGCAGAACCAAATATGAATTGTATGATTGTTAATGTGTGGATACACCACATGCAAGTTGACGAATTGTTTGATTTTTTAAATGAAAGAATAGACCGTGCACCTCTTTATTGGTTAAATGAGGCTTCGGTACCTGTTTCAATAACAGGTGGATATGTCATGATTTCATTAACTTATGATTCTTATTCGCATTTGTCATCTAATAGAAATTGGGACGAAGCTCCGGGTTGGATAAAAGAATAATATGAAAAAACAACAAACAAAAATGAAAGCGTTTCTTTTAAATTATAAAGGAACCAAGTACAAAGCAGATACATTATTAGGTATCATTTGGCAGTTTATTACAAAGAAAAAATAAACAAACTTAAAAAATCAAGTATAAAGAACGTCTAAGTTAACTCTTAGGCGTTTTTTTAGGTTTAAGGATTAAAAGAAATATATGTATACACTAAGCGAATTACAGAAGATGATCTTTATAGACATCGAAACGAGTACACAAAAAGAAACTCTACAGGAGGTCATAGATGATAACCCTGCACTCGAAGAGTATTGGAATATAAAGACTACGCAACTTATTGAAAGTCAACCAGAAACTCTTAAGGACTTCACAGATCCTCATAAAATGTGGTCACGCATGGCGGGTCTTTATCCAGAATGGGGTAAAATAGTTTGTATTTCATTTGGTCAATTAAAGTTTGATGAAACTGGATTTCCAAATGATTTTAAAGCGATGTCATTTAGCGGAACTGATGAAAAACAAATTCTAAAAGACTTTTCACAGACTGCTGCCAAAATAATGCAAAAATACCCTAATATGAAATGGGTCGGCCACAATATCAAAGGGTTCGATATGCCATATATTATTAAAAGATCATTGATCAATGAAGTTAGTTTACCATCGGCATTCCATTTACACAAACAGAAACCATGGGAAAATTGTCTTTTAGACACACAAGATGTTTGGAAATTTGGTGGTTGGAACTCTGCTAAATTAGGATTAATATCAGAACTACTCGGTATTCCATCACCTAAAGATGCGATGTCGGGACCAGAGGTTAATGAGTATTATTGGAATGATAGACACGAAGAGATCAAAACTTATTGTGAAAAGGATATTCAAGCAACTGCAAATATCATGTTAAAGATAAGTGGTATGCCAATTATCCAAGACGCTCCGTTTTAATACTGTCAATATGTCATCTTCATCTTAAAAAATATGACAATAAGTCTTAATACTTAGTTTGGTATTAAATTTGAAATATCTATACTGTCCGGACAAATGGACGTTAATATTAATCAAATAAAATTATAAATTATGTTTTACACAACAGACTTTGACAGACACATTGATTCTATTTTCGGAGGTTTACATGAACCTTTATGGAGAACCGCAAAAACGGTAAGTGATCAAATTACAGAATATCATTACGAGGATGGTGTTCTTCAAATGGCATTACCTGGATTTTCAAAAAAAGATTTAGAAATAGAGATAGAAGGTAATAGACTTAAAATATCTTCTGAAGTTGCCGAAGATCAAGAGACTCAATTTAAAAAATCATTTGACAAATCTTTTAAGATTCCATCTGATATTAATGCCGAGAGCGCATCAGCTACCATGAAAGATGGTGTATTGACAATTGAATTTGGTAAAAAAGCAGAAGCTAAGAAGATTAAAGTAGCTTAATTTATAAATCCTGGACAAAAAACTTAAAACTTTTTTATCCAGGATTTTTTTATGTCAATTATTTGTGGTATATTAGCAGTATAATTAAAACGTTAAAGATATGACAACATTAGATTACACTAAGATTAGTGACGTAGAAGTAGACGGAATAGACACCGCAGATTACCCAGATTTTTGTGATGCATTTATCTCATATGCAGAATATGATGGTAGAGAAATGACAGACGAGGAATTAGATATACTAAACGAAGACGGTGATTTTGTATATAGTGCAGTTGAAAACTATTTATACTAATATATAAATTATGGAAGACGGGGATTTTGATTTTGAAGATTTCATGGAAAATAGCAACCATGATTTTGAAATGAAGCTAGAAGAGTATAGAGACAAGATGATGAAACTAGCAATTGAGACAAACTATGAAAATATAGTTAAAAACGGCATTAATGAATATCATCTTAGGCACATGTATAATACTGAATTAAATGATCTCAATAACACATTCAAGATGATGATTCAATATTTTGAAGATATGGAGGATTATGAAAAGTGTGCAGTCGTTTTAAAGGAACAACAAAAAGTTAATTCGGTAATTTCTCAAAGAGAAGATGTACAATAGGGATATATAATATGTCAGTGCTATCTAACTGACGGGCCCCCGATTAAACCAGCAGTGATGCTGGTTTTTTTTGATATATACATTATGAAGCATATAAAATTATACGAAGAATTTAGGGCAGATCTCAAGGACGAGAACTCATTATTACAGGATATTAGACATTTTAATGGATCTATCCAATCACTTGACGATTGGTTACGATCTAAAATAGGTGAAACAAATCCATATAAAGACACTATAATGGTAAATGGCCCACATAAGGGCGATAAAGATAATTCTCTGCCTTATCAAGATTTTCAAAACGGTAAGTCAGACCTTGTAAAAAACAGACATGGAAGATAAAACAGCAAAAGAGCTAATAGCTCAATTAAAAAGAATAGCCGACGCATTAGAAAAATCTAACAAGGCTACAGAAGCCTCTGAAAAGAGAAGAATTGTTATAGAGAAGCTGCAAGAAAAAAATCTAAAAGCAGATCTAAGGGAGAAGTTAAACGTAGATCCTGAAAAAGTTATACGCACTGCACCTAGACTAGAATCAGATGGATCCGTATAACGTATTAGGAGTTGACAAAACATCTTCACATGATGATATAAAAAAAGCTTATCGTAGACTAGCTAAAGAACATCATCCTGATAAAAACGGAGGGGATGATAGTCAATTTAAAGAAATAGCAGAGGCATATGAAAAGATAGGAGATGAATCTTCTAGACAACAATGGGATGCTACATCTAATTTCCAAAATTTTTCAGGATTTGATGGCCGAGTTAATATGTCTGATTTATTTGATCAGGTTTTTGGCAACGCATTTAATTCATCCAGGCAATCGACCAAAGGATCTGATCTAAGATTAGATTTACATTTAAGTTTTGATGAAGCATATCATGGAACTTCCAAGCAATTTACAGTAAATGGACAAGATCTTAGGGTTGATTTTAAACCAGGTCTAAAATCAGGTATGAAACTTAGAATACCCGGAAAAGGTCAACCTCATCAATTTAATAGTACTTTACCAAACGGAGACTTAATAATCCACGTACACGTCATACACAATTCTAATTGGATTTTACAAGGTGATGATATATGGGTAGAACTTAACATAAATTGGTATGATATTTTCTTAGGTACTAGGGTCAGTGTCAATACGCCAAGTGGACAACTTTACATTAATATACCAGAAAATAGCTATCCAGGAAAGACGTTAAGAATAAAGGATAGAGGATATCCTATCTATAATACTGACAAAAAGGGTGCTCTTTTATGTAAATTAAATCCGATTTATAATGAACTAAATCATGATCAATTGGAATATATAAAGAAAGTAAAAGATACCGATAATGGATATAAATGATTATACCTTTGGCGATAATAACAAGTGGTTCAAAATAATAGACGGACTAATTGTTAACAATGAAGACATGTTCTTTAACGCATTATATATGGCCATGACTAATCATCCAATGTATGTTATATCGTCAGACATTGAAAACGAAAGAAAAGACGTTATTTTAAGTGCTATGATAAAATATTTTGAAGTTAAAGAAGAATTTGAAAAGTGCGCGAGCATATACAATATAAAAAAACAAATATAAATCCAAATGTTGATAACCAAAGTAGAAAATGGTAATATAGAAAAAGCTTTAAAGCAATATAAGCGAAAAGTTATTAATACCAAGCAAATTAAAAATTTAAGAGATCAACAGGATTATACCAAACCATCTGTTAAAAAGCGCCTGAAATTCCAAAAGGCCAAATACTTAGAAAATAAGAATAATTCTTTATTATAATATTAATAAATTATCCTAATATTTTCACAGTAAAATTCAATGTTAGTAAAATCTTTATACTAATATATACAATGTGATACTAAGGTATCATTATAAAAATATCTAAAGACACAGATGGCAGGCTTTATTTCCGGTTCAGATAAAGATAGTTTAATGAGGGCTAGTTATTATCAAATAACGCGCAACTTTACTAAAACAGTAAATCGATTCATCGCGTTCAAAGATACTGATCGTATAGTTGAAATTCCACATGGTATTAAACAAAGAAGTAAATTCATAGATTTAATGATTAAATATTTCGAATCTTTGGAAGAATACGAGAAGTGTACAAAATTGATGAAGTTAAAAGAACTTGTCATCATGGCAGGGGATTAATATAAAAATAAATTATTACATGAGCGATAAACGTGAAAGACAATCAAGACAAAGTAAAGGTGGAACAATTGAATCCGGCTTGAAAAGAGTTCAACTTAGACAATCACAACAAAAATATGTAAAACAAATAGAGGAAAACGATATAACGTTTTGTTACGGACCAGCAGGTACCTCAAAAACATTCACAGCATGTTACGTAGCACTTAAATTATTACAAGAGAAAAAAGTCAAAGAGATTATTCTTTGCAAACCTATACAAGAAGCTGGTGAAAAATTAGGATTTTTGCCAGGTACAAAAGAAGAAAAGATTGATCCTTACATGAATTCGTATATTTCAAATATTACGAAGATTGTTGGAGGACAACAAGCTAAATATTTATTTGATAGCAACACAATTAGATTCGAGCCATTGGCATATATGAGAGGTGATACTTTCGACGACGCATTAATGGTATTAGATGAGGCACAAAATGCAACCTTTAAACAATTAATGTTATTTGTAACTAGAATGGGTAAGTCTAGTAAAGTTGTTGTTACTGGTGATGTTAGTCAACACGATATCGCTAGACAACATGTTGGATTACCAGGATTTATAGAACTTATGAAAGGTATTAAGGGCATTGGTGTACACGTATTCAATAACACTGATATAGTTAGGGCTAAAATCCTCCAAGAAGTTGTAGAGAAGTACGATAATTGGAAAGCTAACAACGAGAATAAATTCTAGAAACAATTTGACTGATCCACGTATAAGTATAAACATTATATATGGATCAGTATCAAATTTTATTAAAACACAGTCACACTGGCGATGAAGCGATCATTGAGATTGGATTAGACGAAGCAGGTCGTGGCGCATTAGCAGGTCCAGTAACTGTCGCGGCATGTATAATGCCATATGGATTTCAACATGAACTTATTAAAGACTCTAAACTATTGAGTGAACCACTGCGAGCAGCAGCTAGACAATTGGTATTAGATAATTGCTTAGCTTATTCAGTGGTTCATATTCCTGTTGAAGAAATAGAATCCACAAACATTCTTAAAGCAACACTTAACGGCATGAGGGCGTGTTTAGAAGAAGTTAAAAAAAATCATGACTTTGATTTTATCCTCGTAGACGGCGATCAATTCCATGGATATGACGGTATACCATTTGAAACTGTAGTTGGAGGAGATAATATGTATGTTAGTATTGCAGCCGCATCTATTCTAGCTAAAACCGAGCGAGATCGTTTAATGAAAGACTTAAGCGTAGATTATATGTCATACGGATGGGGATCAAATAAAGGATATGGTACTAAACAACATAGAGATGCCATCGTAAGCGAAGGATCAACACCTCATCATAGACAATCATTCATTAGTCACATGTTGACTAAAACAAACACATTATTTTGAGAGGACTTTTAACAGGCATGTTATTATTTTTAGCAGGACAAACTATGATTTGGTTTCAAACTAATGGCCAGTTTATATCACCGTGGATAAAAAAGAATCCTATTTTTGTTTCTATTTTAGGCGGAACTATTATAAGCTATATGTTTATTAGAGCTACTGCTTTAATAGCTGGTTATTATGATGGAGCCATTTGGCCAGGTAGATTTATTGGATTTTCAATGGGTATCACTTCTTTTGCATTCCTAACTTGGTATTTTATGGGAGAAGGTATTAATACTAAAACATTGGTTTCATTAGGTTTAGCTACTTGTTTAATCTGCGTGCAATTATTTTGGAAATGAAAAAATTAAATTTACCTTGGTTAGAAAACGATAAACCAACTAATGTTGTTGTCTATAGAAAAACAAAAACTAGTAAGAAATACTACATGATAGTTACTAATATACATTTGGATGTTATTAATAATCTTAGAGCAACTAAACCTATAATCCCACACAAATATGAAATTGTAGAGATGGGCATAGGGCATAGTTTTATAGAATCTTATGCTAAGACTTATAAGATAACTAATCCAGAAATAATTACAAAATAAATTACCTCAGATTTTTTTATGTCAATAATTTGTGGTATATTAGTAGTATAATTAAAGGAAGAATGATAAGAAAGAAACTACACAAACATCAAGGAAATCCGATAGTCATTGATTTGACAGGTCCCGAAGGAAACGCATTTATGTTACTTGCATACGCTAAATCATTTTCAAAAGATCTTGGAAAAGATTACACAGAAATATACAAGCAAATGACAAGTGGAGATTACGAAAATTTAATTAAAGTCTTTGACGATTCATTTGGAGACTTTGTAATACTAGAAAGATAATATGAAAAGATCAATTAATATAATTAGCACTTGGATTGGTGCACTCATAGCTGTAGCGCTTATAGCTGTTTTTATGGCATTACCAACACAATGGCTATGGAACACTTGTTTAGTTCCAGCTATTGATGGTGTTAATCCCATAGGTTTTTGGCAAGCACTAGGTTTGAATGTACTAGCTTCTATTTTATTTAAGAATTCACAAATTAAAAAAACAGAATCATAATATGGGGAAAAAGATAATGTATCTAGATATGGACGGCGTCTTAGTTGATATTTTTAAAGCATGTTCAGATAAGTATGGAAAAGATTCTATCACTAAAATAGGTGATTTATTAGATGAGGATCCACAATTATTCTATGAAGCAGAGCCTATTCCGGGTGCCATAGAAGCTTTTAATAAATTAGTTGAGGTATTTGATGTATACTTACTAACAAGTGCACCTTGGAAAAGTATGGGTTCTACTGAAGCTAAACAACGATGGGTTATGGAATATTTAGGAGACTCAGCAAAAAAACGAGTAATCGTAAGTCATAATAAAAACTTAATGATAGGAGATTATTTGATCGATGATAGAACTGCTAATGGAGCCGGCGAATTTAAGGGAGAACTAATTCAGTTTGGAACTGAAAGGTATCCAAATTGGAAAGAGGTTCTTAAATATTTAAATGTAGAGTAATATGGAATGTGATATATCTAGAGTTTTTGAAATTCATAAAAAAGCCAATAAAGTAATTAGCTCATGTCAAAATGAAATTCATTTAAAGGGAGCATACGCGTATTGTGAAAATGTAAAAAATTACATGTCTTTCATTAATACTCAAACTACAGAAGAAACAGAACTTATCAATTCTATTCTTTTTAATATAGAAAAAAGCTTAAATGTTAAAAAAGCTACAATAAAATAAACAACAAACAATGCTTTATAAAATCCCAGTAAAATTGTTCGTAACTTTTTTAGCTGGGATTTTTTTATGTCAATAATTTGTGGTATATTAGTAGTATAATTAAAAGTTAAACATATGACAGATTTCAAATTTAATGCAGCCGATGTGAAAGCCAACGGCGTTGGTGGTAGCGGTTACCAAGCAGTTTTAAAGTATCGTGGCGATGTTCGCTCTATTGTAGACGAAGTAGTCAATACAATTGGTCGAGATAAGCTCTATGAACTTGCAGTAGCTTCGGGTGATAAACACGATGATTTTCACGCCGGTTCTAGATTTAATTCTAATGAAGACCTAACTTATAGATTAGTTACTTCTCTAGCGGGTTATATTTGGCCTAAGTTTAAAAATGATCTATTGACAGAAATGTATGTAGGTGGTCTTTTTGCTAGACTAAGTTATGACGAGAAACAGATTTTAGTGGTAGATGCTGCCCGCGATTGTGCAGGTGCAGATCATTGGTATACATTTGAAAAAGATTGGGGGTAATGATGGACATGGATCAAAGATTTGATAGAATAGACAATGCACCATACGTGGTCTTTCTTGATGATAAATCAATTCACACTGTAGAAGATATTCAATTGTATGACAATATGATTTTGATATTAACGGAATCTGGCTATCTTTTTAACGACATGGATGTATTTACTGTTGAAGAAATGGTAGATGTGGAAGAAAAAGTAGAAGAATTAATTAAAAACAGTTAAGATGGAATTAAAGAAAAAGATTAAATCAAAAATATTAACATATCTATTTAATGATTGGGTTAAAACCGAAGAAGATATCGAAACTCTTCAATTAACTAAAATGATGATTGAGAATAGAGCTAACACTATTTGTCCACCTAAACCAACTATCGGGTTTAGATCACGCTTATGAAAATAACTAAAGATATATTAGAGAGATATGTTGCGGAAGGTTGGTTGATCTCACAAAGGCACCCGACTTTACCTTTAACTATTTATAACTATTCTCAAGCAACTCAATATGAGGCTAAATGGGATGAGGTTACTCTTTCATGTCGAGGTCTAATCACTGATGATGAAACTGGAGAAGTGATCATTAAACCATTCTCAAAGTTTTTCAACTACGAAGAGGTGCCTAACGAAGTGCCATGGGAATCTTCAGAATATGTATATGTTCAAGATAAAATGGACGGATCTTTAGGAATCTTGTTTAATTACAAGAATCAGTGGATCATGGCTACTCGTGGATCATTCATGTCTGAGCAAGCGATTAGAGGACTTGAAATCTTGAAAGAGAAATATATCCTTGATGCATTTGAACCTTCGGTAGCTTACATTTGTGAGATCATTTATCCTGAAAATAGAATCGTAGTTGACTATGGATCTAAAAAGAAAATAGTATTCTTAGGAGTTGTACTTAATCGCTCTTGGAATTGGAATGCAGGAGGAGATGATGAGTTGCATTGGACTACCGCTTGTACATATTTTAAAATGAGCGGAATTAAAAAGTCTGACATCGTTAAAACTGAACAGGTATTTAATGGACTTGGACCAGATATGTACAACTTGTTAAAGTCTAAGAACACTGATAACTCCGAAGGATTTGTTTTACGATTCCATCCTTCTAACACACGTGTGAAGATTAAGTTTGCAGACTATGTAAAATTACATCGCGTCTTGACCAATTGTTCTTCTTACGATATTTGGGAGAACTTGAAAGAGTTTGACAAGTTACCTGAAGATGTGTTGCAAGATGTACCTGACGAGTTCTATGATTGGGTTCATGGAGTTGAATGGAAACTTAGAAAGAGTTTCAATCACATTGAACATTTGCACATGGCGCACCTTTCGTCTATAATTAGATATGGGCTTGATCGTAAAGAATTTGCGTTGAGAGTTCAAGAGCTAAATGATGTCAATCACGGACTTATTTTTGCTATGTATAACAATAAACAAGATAAGGTAAAACAACTAATTTGGAAAATGATAAAACCAGAATACGAAAAACCATTTAAAAAATGAAAGAGTTATATTTATTAAGAGGATTACCGGGGAGTGGCAAATCAACAATTGCAAAATCATTAGCAGGATGTCACGTAGAAGCAGATATGTATTTTATGAATGACGGTAGGTATGAATTTGATGCATCTAAATTATCTGAAGCACATAATTTCTGTCAAAACAGAGCAGCTTCTTATATGCATACCAATTGGCCAAGAGTTGTTGTTTCTAATACATTTACACAAGAGTGGGAAATGGAAACATATTATGAACTTGCCAAAAAGTATGGCTATGCGGTTTTCTCTTTAGTAGTAGAGAATCGTCACGGAGGCGTTAATAAACACATGGTTCCTGATGAGATCATAGAAAAAATGGAAAATAGATTTACTATTAAATTAAAATAATTAACTCCAGATTTTTTTATGTCAATTTTTTTTGGTATATTAGTAGTATAATTAAAAAGATAAAAACATGATACAGTTTAAAGATTTAGTATTCCATTCAAACCGCACAGGTGGTATTAACAGTCGAACGGACTTTGACAATGGATTTTCAATTAGCGTAATAGCAGGTCGTATGGCTTACAGTACGCCACGTGAAGATAAAAATAGCCCTGATGACTTTAGTTCATTTGAGATAGCAGTATTTGCTCCCGATGGTGAGTTTACGCGTGAATTCTTTCCTAAAGATCATAATGATGATGTTTTGGGTTGGCAAAGTAGAAAAGATATTAATAGTATTATAGAAAAAATAAACAAGCAATGAAAAAAGTAATATTTGATTTAGACGGGACTTTGGCCCTCATCGACAAGAGGAGAGCTATCTCTACTAAAGACAACGGTAAAATGGATTGGGATAAATTCTTTGATCCTAAGAACATTGACCTTGACCAACCACATGATGCTGTAATTAAGATGGCTCAAATATTAGATGCAGCTGGACACATGATCGTTATTTTTAGTGGAAGATCTAAGGCTACTAAAGATGCTACTAAAGCTTGGTTAAAAAAGTTTGATGTACCATGTGATGTATTGAAGATGAGACCAACTAGCAGCGACTTTAAGTTTATGCCCGATGATGATCTTAAGAAGAAATGGTTTAACGACTTATTTCCAACACAAGATCATGTTGATGATATAGTTTGTGTATTTGATGACAGACAAAAGGTAGTTGATATGTGGAGAGATATGGGTTTAACTTGTATGCAAGTAGCACCTGGTAATTTTTAAATTTATATAATATGATAGGTGGAGTACAACCAAAAGTAATAATGAATGTTGACGATGATGGTAATCTAGTCATGACTGATCAATTTGTAGATCTTTTTTATAAAGAACAAGAAATAAATTGGAAGTTAGTCAGAGAGCGTGATGGTTTGACAAAACAATCTAGAGCTGTTACATGGATTGAATGGAACGATAACGGGACGTTTAAAGAACAATTCGAAAAGATCGATATTGGTAGAAGTTTAATAATGAGTCCATTTAACAGTGCATTCACATGGCAAACAACCGAAGTGACAGAGATTGTAGAAATGCAAGAAGACTATATTAAGTTTAAGACTAAAAATTCAAATTACGAATTGTTTAAAATAAATTAATGAGTAGTCGTCAATTTACATGGTGGAGAAGATTTGTGGGGGTTCAGAAGTTGCCTAAACATTATTTGTACAAAGGAGCTTCTGAGCTTTTACAGCGTATAGAATTTGGTGAATATGAATGCGATCATTTGGGTAGAGAAGTTCATCTAGAGGATAAGATCTACGAAGCTAAGATCGAAGTTATTAAGAAAGAAAAACCTTGGCTTAAAGGTGAAACATTAGCCGAGGCAGTAGAGTATGATCGTAAATTGTATAACAAAAGAAAGGCTGTGATGATGAAAAATCATTTAGAAGCTGAACAAAAATTGTTATGGAAATTAGCAGAAGATTTATCTAAAGAATTTAATATGTCCAAAGAAGATGTAAATGATCTAATGGAAACATTCGATGGTACCACACGTGAACTCTATTTTAAATGTATGAGTATTTCAATTGGTAAAGTGATTGATCCAGATAAAATGCAAAGATTTTTTCCTGAACAGCCACGACATATTTTAAAACCAAAGGAACGCAAATATGTAAAGCTTTGGATAGATCTAGTTAAACACAATAAATGGCAAAGATTTTTGAATTGGGAAACATTTAGTAATTCTTAAGTATAACAATAGTGAATACATTTCAATACATATCTTTTTATTTAATGATAGGCATAACCTTTAATGCGCTATATGATTTATTAATATCTTATATAAAAAATGAGGATCTTCGTCTAAATATAAAAGAGCGAATAGTTTTCACTTTAATTTGGCCAATATACTTAGCATTACTATTATTTAATTTTATTAAAAATATTATAAATGGATCAAACAACTAATTACGGATACTGTTGTATTAACACGACTTTACAAAAGTCTGACAAAATCACTACTAATCGTAGTATGATTAAGCGCACATTTGCAGAGAAAGGTATCGATTACGCATCAGAGTTGGCTCTCGCTAACGTTAAGGATCTCGTTAAGATTATTAACTGGAATAATCGACAAGGTATCAAGCTCTTCAGAATCAGTTCCGATATGTTCCCTTGGATGAGTGAATATAATTTACCTGATTTGCCTGATTATGATAAAATTTCTAATATTCTTAGAGGTGCTGGTAAAATTGCAATGGATAATGGTCAACGTCTAACATTTCATCCGGGTCCATTTGATGTTTTAGCTTCAACTACGCAGTCAGTAGTTGATAAGTGTATTAAAGATCTTAATAAACACGGGGAAATAATGGATCTCTTGGGTTTACCACGTGATCACTCTGCTCCTATTAATATACATGTTAATACTACACAAGGTGGTAAAGAAGTTGCCATGCAACGCTTCTGTGATAACTTCCACTTATTAGATACATCAGTTCGTACACGACTAGTTGTTGAAAACGACGATAAAGAGAAACAATATACAACAGAGGATTTATATCAAGGTGTATATTCTAAAGTTGGCGTACCTATTACATTCGATTATCATCACCACTGGTGTCATCCCGGAGAATTGACACAGGAAGAAGCTCTTAAATTAGCTTCGACTACGTGGCCAAAAGGAATCAAACAACTTGTACATTATTCTTCATGTCAAATGATACATGAAGATGAAACGCAGACTAATAAAAGAGCACACGCTGATTACATTTACGAACATATAGAAACATATGGTTTGATATTAGACATTGAATTAGAGGCCAAAGCAAAAGAGTTAGCTCTTTTACAATACGTGAAACAAAATCAACTACAATTAGTATAAGTAATATAAAAAAAATTATGAGAAACATTTTTAGTAGAATTGTATCAACACTGAGTCGCTTAAACTCTAGAGTTACGGGTGTTCAAGGTACATTATTTTTAATATTCGCAATATTCGCCTTATTTGGAACTTCAAATAGATTTTGGATGTTTATGATTGGATCTATTGTTTTTACAGCACTACAATCTATTATTGACGAACTTAGAAAATTAAACAACAAATAAATTATGAGCTTAAAAGTAGACGCTCTTAGAGCAAAGTACATCGCGATGAGGTTAGAGGCCATCGCAACGCTAGAGGTGTATACCAAAAATTCTGTAGGAATTGGTGAGCATCCGCAAATCATTGAAGAAATGGATAAACTAGTTAGAGTCGTTGCAGACGTTAATGGTTATTTAGAAGCGCTAGATAGTGTTTTCGTTTCCAACGACAATGGTACAGAAATAGGTGAAACTGGTCCTATAAACGACTAATAAAATACGAACCTTAACCTATTAAATGGGATGCAGAAATGCGTCCCATTTTTTTATGATATATAATTTATGAAACACGTAAAAACATATGAACACTTTATAGGGGAAGGCAGATCTGCATATGACGGGTTAGCTTCTAAATTAACTAGAAGTGTATTTAATAAGTGGGTCAAATCATATAAAGGTGGCAACGATACTATAAATTACGGGGATCAAATTGAAGAAAGAGGTTTAGAATTTGATATCGAGGCTACTATTCATATAGATAAGAAATTTAAAGGATTTGAAGTATTAGATTCTACTGGTGCTGATGGAAGAGATGAAGATGATGATGGAGATTTTCAAACACCATATATTGTTATAGATTTTGGCTTAAATCCGGAATGGATACCTGGTGAATGGTCGACTGTTTATTTTCATTTAGCTGATGTGATTAGACATGAAATGGAACATATTACACAAGACGGTATTGATACTGGAAATTACAGAAGCGGTAAACCCAATGAAGATGATAGTGAGCTTAGAGCATATATAAAAATGGGTCTTTTACCAAAATCGCAATATTTAATGTTACCTAAAGAGGTAGATGCTAATTTACAAGGACTTAGATATGAAGCTAAGAAACGAAAAGAATCAATGTCAGACGCAGTTAACCGTTATTTAGATACACAAGAACAAGGCGGAGTTATTAATGGTACTGAAAGAGAAGATGTATTGGATCTTTGGAGAAGAAGAGCTAAAAAAATAGGTGGAATACCTAAGTTTTAATCATGAGAAGTATTAAAATATTTGAAGATTTTATAAAAGAAGGATATGTTATGCAAGATTTAGAAAAAGAGTTAGGTATAGTTCTTGATCTATGGGATAACGGTGATCATTTAGAATTAGGTAAAATTGAAGTGCCTAAAAATTTAAGAGGAACCGGAGTAGGTACCAAGGCCATGGAAAGAATTGTAGCATTTGCTGACAAAGAAGGTAAAGATATTAGACTTACACCTAGTACAGATTTCGGCGCTACTTCAGTTTCTAGATTAAAGAAATTTTATAAAGGATTTGATTTTGTAAAAAATAAAGATTATAAGTATAAAGATACTATGGTCAGATACGCACAATAATATGAAATATATTAAATTATTTGAGGACTTTGTTAATGAACAAGATAGTTATAACGATTATCCTTCTGCAGCCAAAAAGAATGCACAATTAGCAATTGATTGGAAAGAAAAATACGGACGAGAAGAGGTCGATGCGGGCACTGCAGTGGGTTGGGCTAGAGCACATCAATTAGCAAAGGGTGAAAATCTATCAGCGGATACTGTTAAACGAATGGCGTCATTTAATAGGCATCGTAAAAACTCTACAATATCTTCTGAATTTAAAGATACTCCATGGAAAGATAAAGGTTATGTTTCTTGGTTAATTTGGGGTGGAGATGAAGGCGTCGATTGGGCACTACAAAAATCAAAAGAAATAGATGAATCAATTCTGGAAAAGAAAAAAAGTAAGCCCAAAACAGATAAACAAAAAATAAAAGATTTAACTAAAAAGCAAAAGAAATTATCTGATAAAACTAAAGATATTAAGGATCAGATAAATAAGATGGCAAAGGACGACAAAAAAGAACCTACTGAAAAATTACAAGCTGCTTTACTAAAAACTCAAATGCAACAAACTTCAGTAGACGGTATGAAAGCGTCAGTTCAAAAGCAACAAATAGCTTTAAAATCTAAATTAAAAACGGCTAAAAAGAAGGAGTCATCACGTAAGAGTTAAATATGAAAAGAGAGGGATCAGCGGCTCTTAATAATTTTATTGAAAGAGCAGAAAATTGGACCAAATGGTTTATAAAGAAATTAAGTGAAAGGCCTAATCACGAATGGCAATACCATGAATTAGATTTTTATAAACACGTGGATGTGACATATGTGTTACATGTACCAGAATTTACAGAAAGGAAGACCATAGTATCTGATAGATTATCAGAACAAAAAATTAAATCAGGAAAAACACTATTAGATACTACTACTTGGTGGAATGGATTTTATGGGGAAAACCACATAGATCCATTAGTTCATGTACCTGATTTTACATATCATTATTGTTGGTTAACTAACCCCGATCCATTTCAAAAATTTGGTAAAAAAGAAGATGAGGTAATTGACGTCATGTCAGTTGAACAGATGCAGAACTTTATTATAACCGCATCTCAGGCTGAAAGCAATATAGCTATGGGACATGTTGATATTCTAAAAGATATTGTAAAGAACGGTCATAAAGCCGCTCTCATAATGGAAGATGATATTACCTTTGGCGCTGGAGCAATGTGGTTATTAGAATCTATGTTTGAAGAACAATTGCCACATGATTGGGATTTGGTGTATTTAAGTGGACAACCATGTGATTGGGGATTTGAATCAGAACCTTATTCAAGAGATTTAGATAGAGTTTATAACGGTGTATATTGGATGTCAGGTTTTATAATAAGTCAGTCAGGTGCCCGCAAATTACTAGATAATTTACCTGTAATTGGACCAGTTGATGTATGGATTAATCACCGTTTTAGAGATATGAAAGTTTATACAACATTTAAACCATATATTGGTCAAGATAAAGCACTTGATAGCTATAATCGTTATTCATTTGCAGATGCTATTCTAAAAGAGAATAATAATAAAGATATATAAATAAAAATAATATAATAATATGAAGAATTTAAGCAATATTAAAAATAATGTTATTAATGCTAGATTCATTCAGTCAAAAAGAAGGGCTGCAGATTCAGAGTCTACTGAACGTGCTGACGATTTAATACGTAACGTTTATGAGGGTTTATATGGTAAAGCAATGCGCCATGAAGCCGATGGAACTCCAAATGTATTAGATATTGAAAACACTGTTTTTGCATTACAATCTGGAAATCAAATTGATTTTGATGCAATTGAATTAGGTGGCGCTAGAAAACAAGCAAACCCACAAGCAGCATTAGCACAAGAATTAACTGGTGCAGATCCAGAAGGTGTTTCAATGTTAAAAGCACCTGCACTAAATTCAAGAGAGACAGCAGCTGAAATGCTTGAAGTTTATGAAAAAAACATCTTAAGAAATTTATCATTTGCCGAAATTAGCAGTAACATTGCAAATTCAGATTTAGATCGTGCAATTACAACACTAAACGCATTTGGTAATGATTTTACAGGTCCTAAAATTGATGGTGCTGTAACTAGAAAATCTTTATTTAGAGGTAATGCACCTGGTGAACTTGTAGGTCCTTACGTAAGCCAATTTATGTTATTAGACGTAAATTTAGGTAATCACACGATTGTACAAAAAGGCCCAACAAAAACAGGAGTATACGGTATTACTGAAAACAATTGGTTAGAAATTCAAAAAGGTAATGTCCCTGTTGCACAAACAGTTGATGCTAACACAAAATACATTTATAACCCTGCTCAATTAGGTTCATTCGTACACGTTGACTTTGTATACCAAGCGCACTTATACACGGCATCTATTTTAGCTTCTAATGGTGCTGCGAAACAATCTGGCTTCGTATCGCAAGCTAAAGAAGGTGCTTTCGTTGATAATGGTGGTGTTGCTGAAATTGCAGCGGCAATTGGTGAAATTTCAAGGCATGCGTTGAAAGCGTCATGGGTACAAAAATGGAGAAAGAATTTAAGATTAAGACCAGAAGCAATGGCTGGTAGAATTGCCAAAATTGAAGACGGCGTATTAGCTTCTTCATTAGTACACACTGATTTATTTACTGAAGGTGCAAATACAATTGCAGCTGTTAAAGCTCATAATTCTGCACAAGGCGGCGAAGCTAAAGCATGGTTACCAATCCAGTTTGCTGAAGGTTCTCCAACACACCCGTCTTATCCAGCAGGTCACGCTGCAATCGCAGGCGCTTGTTCAACACTGCTTAAAATCTACTTTGCAGACGGTGCATGGTCAGATTTAGGTCTTTCAGTTGTTGAATCATTAAATGGTGATTCTTTATCTGCATATTCTAATTCAGATAACGATGAGTCAGAAATGACTATCCATGGTGAACTTAATAAACTTGCTTCTAACATGTCAATTGGTAGAAATATGGCAGGTGTTCACTACAGATCAGATGGTGACCAAGGTATGATTTTAGGTGAGAAGGTAGCGATTCAATACTTCAAAGATATGAAAGAAACTTATAACGTTTCTATTGGTGAAATATCTTTTGTAGGTTTTGACGGCTCGACAATCACTATTTAATATGACAAACTCTTAGATATATAAATAAAAATAATATAATAATATGAACAAAAAAATATTATCATTTGAAGAATACGCTGCTAGTAAAAATCTAGATAGCGCTGAAGAAATCACAGAATCATGTGACGCATGTGGTGAAGATCCATGTGTTTGTGAATCTGAAGAGGTTGAAGACACAGAAGAAGTTGAAGACACGGAAGATGTTGAAGACGAGGACGAAGTTGAAGACGAGGACGAAGTTGAAGACGAGGACGAAGTTGAAGACGAAGATGAGGATGAAGACGAAGATGAGGAAACATTAGAGTCATGTTCTGAACAATTAAAGAAATGTTATGAATATGCTATTAAAGAAGCATGTGATTATGACAAAGATGATTATCCAGATCATACGCTAGAAGGCTACCTTAAAGAAAACGCTGCGTTAGTAGCGGCTTTATCTGCATCAGCATTGGAACAAGCACACGCTGAGCTTAAAGACGACGAACTTACCATTGAGGTATACGAGTCTTGTTTAAACGCCATGAAAGAATCATACAATAAAAAAATTGACGAATTAAAAGAGACTTGGTCATCAAAATAATAATTAAGTATTATGAAACACATAAAACTATATGAAGAATTCATCAACGAAAAACTAAAGGCTGGTAGAGATGAACCAATCGCAAAAGCTATTATTGCATATAGATATGCTGTAGAAGGTAGTGGTCGCGAAAAAGCACTTTTCGATATGGGGTTGAATCCCGAAAGAACTGACTCAAACCCAGATCAGATGGAATATCTTTCAGGTTGGGGTAAAGATGTTATTAAAGCTCTTTCAGGAGCTAGAAGAGTTCCTAGTAAATATATGACAGGTACTGTAATTACTCTGGCAGCTGATAATGGTAATTCATACTACTTTGATGGTAGCGATTTAGTAGAAGGTGATAAAACTATTGTTAGAAATGCTTTGAAATTAACTTGGACTCAACTTATTGACGAATTAATCAAGCTAAAAGTTATTGAAGAGCCTAAATACTAATTGAGTTTAAGTATCATCGAATTAAACTTTTTAAAAGGTCTGTGTATAATGCATGGACCTTTTTTATTTAATAGACTTTAAATATGCCTAGAATACCAGTAGAAATTATTTATATGCAAATAGCATATCAAACAGCTAAACTTAGTTATGCCCAACGTCGTCGCGTTGGTTGTATTATTGTTAAAGATGAACAAATTGTTTCATTTGGTTATAATGGCACTCCACATGGATTTAATAATGAGTGCGAAGAAACTTTAGTTGAAACTCAAAATTATGAGAACCCCGATCATGCTCTACATTTAATAGAAGAACATGGATATGTATGTGAGAACGGATGTTGTACTAAAGAGACTCAAACTACAAAACGAGAGGTTCTACATGCGGAATCGAATGCTATTACAAAATTAGCAAAATCTACAATGACATCTATTGATGCAGACCTATATACTACAACAGCTCCATGTTTTGATTGTGCTAAATTAATTATCCAAGCGGGTATTAAACAAGTATATTATTCAGAAGATTATAGAGATATGAGTGGCGTTGAATTATTAGAAAAGGCAGGAATCATCACAAAACAAGTTATATGTTGGAACGCGGATTAGATCAAATTATCGATAGCGCATTAGAAAAGAATACATTCGGAAAGGATTTTAAATTTAGAAAGGGTCAAAGAGAGATCATAACTAAAATTTGTGAAACATATCTCAATGATCCTGATTCTACATTAGTTATAGATGCACCGACTGGTGCTGGTAAGTCACTGATTGCGATGTGGTCTGCTCATATCCTAAAAGAGTTAGGTAATAGAGGTTATATGGTTACTAGTGACCTGAGTCTCCAGGATCAATATGAGACTGACTTCTATAAGTATGGTTTGAGATGGCCGTCAATTAAAGGTGTCGATAATTATGAGTGTTCTGTCAATGGTTTACCATTTTCATTAGGTGATTGTAAACTTAAGGGTATGGGTTATGAGCAAGCTGAGAAATTAAGTTGTTATAATTCATGTGAATATCTTCAAAACAGAAGAAGAGCAATTGATCAACCCATTTCACTTCTTAATTATTCATTTTGGTTGATTCAGCGAAACTATGTTGAAGCCAAAATGCAACAAGAAGAACGCACGGTTCCTTTTGAAAAAAGAGATTTTGTCTTCTTTGACGAAGCACACCGAATAGATGATATTGTACAGAGTCATTTTAGCCCAAGAATAGAACAGTCATTGGTTGATAAGATGGTAACTCTAAATAGATTTGCTAGTAAAAATGGATTTCAAGAAGCTAGTTATACTAAAAATAAAATACAATCACTAGTTAACCATATGATGAGTGGTGATAAACACGATGTATTTAGTGCGATGAGTGAATTTGAAAGAATTCTTCATGGTTTTGGCAAGGTTAGACAGGTGGCCAATAAGATGGCTAAAAAGAGATTTGGAGTTTCAGGTGTGCCTAAAAATTGGCAAACAGCATTTGGTCACTTTGACAGACTTAAAGATGTTCACTGTAAAGTAGAAGATTATCTTAGTTTGATTAAAGAAGTTGGAGTTGATAAGATGGTATTAGATCAAAATGAACATGAAGCAAAATTCATGTGTGTTGAAGAAAGTCTAATGATTAACAAATATCTACATGAAAAGGCTGGATTCAAAGTTTTTATGAGTGCTACTATAGGTGATCCTCGAGCATTTGTTAGAATAATGGGAATTAAGAATGCTAAATTTATTAGAATGGATAATGCATTTAATTACGATAAATCACCAGTAGTATTTGTCAATCGACATAAGCTTTCATTTAGAGAACGAGATGAGAGTTTACCAAAGGTAGTAGAAATATTAGATCAAATTATAGATAAACACAAAGGTCAACGCGGGGTCATTCACACTGGTTCATATGCGTTCACTAATTACATCAAGCAAAATAGTAAACATACGTTTAGATTGATGGATTATGAAAACAGTAAGGAAAAGTCTGATATGTTAGAACTTTTTAAAAAGAAAGATGGCGCAGTATTAATGGGACCGTCTCTTCTAGAAGGTTTAGATTTAAAAGACGATACAAGTCGATTCCAAATATTCTTTAAGGTACCATATCCTTCATTAGGCGATCCATTAATTAAAGCTAAAATGAAAACATCAAATGAGTGGTATGATTGGAAAACAGGAATTAGTGTTATGCAAGGTGTTGGTAGATCAGTTAGAAGTAAAGATGATTGGGCCGTAACATATGTGCTGGATGCATGTTTTAGAAGTTTGATAAATAAACCAGGGTTTTTCCCTCCAAGTTTTATGGAAAGAGTCAAAACTATAAAATAAAATACACTATTATGAAAAGATTTTTAAATAGATTTAGTACTTCTGATAAAATAACTATACTACTAAAGATTTTAGCTGTGGGTACATTAGCTTTACTTATGAGTAGTTGCGCTTCTTTAGATTTTAGAATTGCTACATTAAATTACGCTACACAGAGACAATCGTTGAATGTATCTAGTCCAATTGAGGCACAAACGTTTACAAGCGACTTTGACACATTTAAAAATTTAGATCCTCAGGATTTAGGACTTTCATTTGGTGGAAATTGGGTTCATTGTCGAATTCATGGTTTTCATGATTTAAACAATTGGACAGATTTTACTTATAATCCATATTGGTGTAGACCTAGTAATGGTTTTATGAGAGCGTCTTTATATAACTGGAACTGGGGAGGTTACAATTATTGGAATAATCAAATATGGGGATATACTCCATATAGATGGTCTCCGTTTGGATACGATAGATGGGGATATAACAATTGGATGGGTAATGTTTATTATGGTAATAGGTGGAATAACTATTATGGATGGAACAATAATTACATACCATACCGTTGGAGAAGATCAAATATAAACAGTAGGAGAGGTAATGTTTCACCTAGAACTAGACCTACAAGAACTCGAACAATACCAAACAATGTTAGACCAACTAGGACACCAATTCCAAATAATGTAAGAACTATTAGAACACCTATCAGAAGATCTGACGTAAGACCACCTATGAGAACTGTCACACCACCGATCAATAATACACCTAATAATATTAGGCCTGTTAGAACAAATACTAGGACAACTACTCAGCCCAGAAGATCTAAACCAACAAATATAAAGAAAGACAATTTAAAATAAAAAACATGGGATTTAACAAATTATTTTTACCTGAACTACACACACTTAAACAGCAATTAGAAGAATTAGGAGAAACTGATTTTGGAAAATATTGGTTAAGACGCTTACAAAAGTCTGATGCGACCATTGGATCGATTGAGTCGAATGACTTTATTAAACCTTTTGTAGATTTCGCATATAATAATAGCAAACTAATATTTGTAAAAAATGAAATGGATACAGATATTAAAAAATAAATTTATGTCAACACAATCAAATACTAATAATCAGCAATTTTATGTTTGGATTAAATCAGAAAGAATTGGCCAAATTGTAGAGGTTGCAGAAACACAAGACGATGCATCTTGGATTAAATTTACAGATGGTACTAAATGTAATTCTAAACTAGCCAGCGAATTTTTATTACCAGCTTCAAGTGAAGATCAGGCTAATATGATCGCGAAAGATTTTGGAGGAATTACAACTTATATCGATCCTACTGATGCAACACCGGTTAGACCACGAAGAGATGTGGAACCTACTGATGCAACTCCTGTTAGGCCTCGAAGAGATGTAGAACCTGTACAAGAAATTAATGTAATGATGGAAATGCTCAAGAAGATGAGCACTAAGAATAAAGCAGATCTACCTATTAAAGTAAATCTACCTTCTAAAGAGGTCTATTCTTTACTTAAAGATCAGATGGATATTACAAAGAAAGATCTAAATTCACAAATTGCGGCGCTCGTAGAAAATCAGATAGATAATTTAAGAGACGAACTAAAAGAACAAATAGAAACATTTATTAATAATTATTATAATGGCAGAACAAACACAACCAACAGAACAGGTGGAAGCTCAAGCTCAACAGAATCAGGAAATTCCAACGCGTAGAGAGCGTAGACGTAGACTAAAACAACAAGGTGTATTAAGATATCTTAGTAAGAAGAGTTTTTTAGATCCTATTCGTGCGAATTTTAGAGCAGAAAACATTAAGACTGGTTTTAAGATTCAAGAAATTAGACTTAAACAATTACAAGAAGAGTGGGAAGAAGCATTCATGACTAGATTAGAGTCTATGAAAGAAACTTGGTATGAAATGGGATATAACTCTGAAGAAATCGGTTGGTTAGAAGAGGCAGCTGCAATTAGTTTTGCTAATGTCAAAGAAACTCGTCGCGAAGATAGAAAAGAAGCACAACAATTAATGAAACGTGCTAAAGAATCATTGTTAACAAGACAATAGATTATGTTAAGTATTGGAATCGAGCCAGCAGATAATGGCGTCATTAAAACACTACTAGACGATAACGTCAATGGTGGTGGAGAACAATTTGAGGCTAGACAGGTTTATGAATTCGAAGGACCTATGAAAAGACCTAATCAAATTAAATTTATTAAAGATTTAATATTTGATTTAGGTATTGACATTGGAACAGAGTTAGATCCTGATTATCTTCAAATATTTGCCGGATGGGGCAGAAAATACAAAGGTTCCGAAAAGGAAATAAAAAATAAAATCCAAATTTTACAAAAAGAAATTGAAAGATTAGGATCTATGTTGGAAGAATGAATTTAAAAGTCGAAGGCGTTTGGTGTAAAACTAGAACAGAGTTTGATAAATTATCTAAAACAGGTGATTACGATCTGTCTGTATCTTATTATGACATTTTTAATAGATTAATTAAAAGTGATCCTAATAACACCGAGCCCTCTGACATAATTATTTCTATTTATATTAGGAAAACAATTCAAAAAACTCTAAGAGATCTGGGCGAAGATAGTGATGCTAAGATTCTTTATATGTTTAAATCCCTGAGCGCAGATACTGTTAATGGATTTAGAGAATTTATAAATACTATGGTCGATGAAGAATGTGAATTAGATTTATTGGTTGTCAATAGGTGTGATTTTCCAAAAACAGGTGTTCTTAGCAAATTCGATAATGTTAGGTTTATAGATAATGATTAAACATAAATTATTTGCAAAGGGTGATCAAATCCATGCGTTAATTTCAACAACGCAACAACCTAACTTATTAATACCCGTTAGGGCTACTATATATGATGTCAAATTCGATGACGTCAATCCACAATATCAAATTAGGATCAAAAAATTCTACGATCCTGTTTATTTTTTAAAGAAAAACTTATTTGGCGGGAGATTTATAAAAAACTTTGAAGGAAAAGACACTAAGATAAATCTAAAAAGAGCACTGTATTCTACTGTTGAAGATATTGAAAATAATATATTTAACGGTGACAAATGGAAACAGTATTTAATTGTAGTTGATTCTGTTTTTTGTACAAGAACTCGAGCTGAACAGGAATCCCTTTTTAATAAAATTCAAACATTTCATATTGAAATGAAGATTAAAGAACTTTATGAATTAGTGAATAGGTCAGTATATAGAAGCGGTGAATTCTATTGGCACACGAAGGGTGAATATATAAAATCCTTACAGAAATTCTTAGGAAATAAATATCCCAAAGATTCTAAATGGGTAGATGAATTGTTATATAGACCTGATACTGACGAAATGGACAACGCAGAATGGGTTTAATATAATATCCTACCATATTAGGTAGATATATATAAAAAAGAATATCCATATATGCCGATTACTGACGACGCACATTTTATTTTTAAAAAGGTACTTAATATTGCTGATGAAACTACAGGTGTAGATGTTACGCAATATTTTTATGAGGATACAAGGACTGGAAAAGAAGTAAAAACCAGTGCACCTAAACCAGGTTCTCTTAATAATGCCCCTCCAGAACCAATTGATACGGCTGGAACAGGTAAAAATACACTAGATTTAAATAATACAACCGCTAATTTTGGTGAAGGTTCTCTATATCCAACCAATGGTGTAGATTCTAGAAGTTATCCGGTTAGAACTGCTATTAGTGGAGATAAAGGTGATATTACATATGAAGATAAAGGAGATACAGTTACCTTAGGTAAAGCACCTCGAAGTTTATTTAATAATTGGACATTACATAGATATGATAATAGAGTAGGTGTTGTCGCACGAGACAGCACGAGTGAAATAGGAGGTAAAGATTATAATAAACCTGTTATGAGCGCGTTGGGTGAGAATATGATACTTAATCCAACTGCTAGAAATATAGTTGAATACGCTAGTAGTACTGGTGGAGAAAGCTTTGCATACAGTTATAGTGATTTTATTCAAATGGAACACTACGGTCAAATATCTAATGATTATTTAATTACGCTTAGACGTTTTGCTTATCCCGTTGGCGATGATTTATTAAGTCCAAAAATGGCGGGTACTAAACCCGAACCTATTAATGCAGATGCCCCTGATTTGGCTAGAGCTGTTACGTGGTTATCTCCTGCATTGGGTAATGATTTAAAAGAGATACTTAAATTTAAGGCTGGTTTTAAATGGACTGAAGCTAAATCAGAAATACAGGACGCACAATCTAGACAAAGCGATACGGGTGCTTTAGGATCTGCCATAGATAATAGTAAATATGGTTCAGCTATTGAATCTGGTTTAAATGGTTTTACTGCAGCTCAAGCTAAGAAACTTAGACTTGCAGGTAATGTGGATCATACTAAAGAAACATATCCTAACAAGGTTTTTGGACCTCTTAATATCATTGATCAAGTTTTAACAAGAGACAAGGGTTTAACCTTTGATCAAGAATTTAAATTATCATTTCACTATGATTTAAAAGCATTTCCTGGAACTAGTCCAAAGGTTGCATTTATGGATACATTAGCTAACGTATTGGCGCTTACATATAATAATGCACCGTTTTGGGGAGGAGCTACTAGATTTAGTGGTAGTGGAAAAACCGGAAAACCTTTTGGAGATACATCTCTTTTAGAAAAAGGAGATTATGCTGGTTATATTGGTTCTATTGCTGACACGCTCGCAGGGATGGGTGGAAACTTTATGGATCAATTAAAGAAGACTGCAAAAAATATAGCTGGCGGCGAAGGAATTAATAAAATTTTAGGTGATTCTTCTATTCTTGAAAATATTGTTGGAGGCGGTTTAATGAAAATGCTGGGTGGACCTTCAGGTGGTGATGTTATTAAGGCCTTTTTAACAGGCGATCCAACTGGACAATGGCATTTAACTATAGGAAATCCAATGAACCCGATAATGGTCTGTGGAAACTTAGCATTACAAGATTCTGAATTTAGTTTTGAAGGTCCTCTAGGTTTTGAAGGTTTTCCTACTAAAATGAAAGTTGATATAACACTTAAACCTGGTAGACCTAGAGATAAAACAGAAATAGAATCTATGTTTAACGCAGGTAGAGGTAGAATGTATTTACAACCTGAATGGGGTGATGGAGAAGGTATAGATATAGATGCAATGCTTAATGTAGATGCGTATGGCCAAAATGGTAAAAATATCTCAAATAAAGCTTATATGAGTAGACTTTCTGATATGTCTGCTGGATAAAATAATACTAATATATGGAATTTAAAGTATTCAAATCTAAAAAACTCAACGGTGATAAGAATAAACTATTCTTAGCGCAACCTACCATGATGTTTAAAAGTTTGAGTCCTAGTGAGTCATACATGATCGCTAAACACATTGTTAAAGATGATGATGTTGTTAGACCGGATAGAGTGGCAGTAGAACATTATGGTACTACAGATGGTTTAGATATTATTTTAAAATTCAATGGTATATCTGATCCGTTCTCTCTTAGTCCTGGAGAAACTCTTTGGATACCTATAGACACTATATCATATTATAAATTAGAATCACCTACGGCATTTGAGGAGAATCCTATTAAGAAGCAATTTATAGACACTAAGAGATTAAGCAAGACTGACCAAAGAAGATTAGAAGCTCTTAAGAAAAAATATAATAAAGAGGCTTTACTTCCACCTAATGTTATTCCTTTAGGCAAAAAGACATATCAATTTGATGGTACAAACGTTAGATTAGGCATGCATGTACAAACAGATGACGTAGTTAATTCTATATTATCTGATATACGAGAAGGAGAACTTTCTACAAATACTATCGATTTAAACGACGAAGATGTATTAGTTATAAACACATCAGATGATTTAAATAGTACTTCTAATGGTAATGGAACCACTAATGGTGACGACAATTCTGATGGATCGAACACATCATTATATGAAGATGCTCTTATTAAAAATAGTGGTAATTACATAAAATCAAGTGGAAGTGGTGCTGGATCAATAGGCGGTGCTGGATTAAACGGAAGTGGTTCTGGTAAATCAGATAAAGCCGATATATTAGGCGGAAATATACCTGACGGTTCGGGACCTACATCTACAGGAAATAATACTTCTGGAGGAGGGGCTGATAGTTCGGATTCACCTTGTTCTAAATAATAAAATATGGAATTATCTAACAATATATTAGCGGTAGTAGAGCCTAGTATTAGGCCTATGGAAATAAAAATCGATGCTTTAGCTGAAGAAGAGGGAGATGACGCTGAATTCAAGCAAACCACTGTTATAGCTACTCTTAAGCCAATGGTGTTAGTCAATGGGTATCAATTTTCCCCCGGAGATATAGAATACTTTGAGCTTAATTTAACTCAAGTTTTACCTACGTGTAAGTTGACACTAAGAGATGGTGCTGGTAAATTCGGTGTTGGTAGTTATCCAAGAGATGGTGATTATTTTACTATATTAATCAATTCAAAAAATCAAGAAACGTTTAAATCCATTCATATGGATTTTGATATAAGTTCATCTTCAGCTCCTAAGGAAGGTAATATAGAACCTGCTACATTCAGTATGAGCGGATTCTGTAAAGTACCTAGGATATATGCAGAAGATTGTGTTAGTCTTGAATCTGGAGATTCTTTAGAACATTTGGAAGTAATAGCTAGAGACCTTGGCCTTGGATTAGCTACCAATATAGATACAGCGGATGATAAACAAGCCAGAATTATGGCTTTTACTCCATATTTAGATTTTATAAAATCAATAGTAAAGGAAAGTTATATTGGTGAAGAATCATTTCAAAAATTCTGGATAGATTCATATTATTATATGAATTATGTGGATGTTAATGCATTGTTTAATTCTCCTAATCCACCCATTGAAGAGTTTGCTGAATCGCTTGCATCTGCTGCCGAGTCAATGACACCTGACGCTGAAACTGCTAAAAATGCTGAAGAAAGCGGAACTGGTAATGATATAGAAGTACCGTTGATGTTGACAAATCATATAATGTTTATGGGTAATAATGCTTTTATTGAATCTCACAGAATTATAAATAATTCAAATACTATTAGTACTACCGCTGGATATGCTAGAGAAATTACAATATATGACGATAATGGTGAAGATAAAAAACAAGAGTTTAGAATTGAACCTTTAGGTGGAAATGATCTAAAGGAATTAGAAGAACCGTTGAGAGGTAATAGGAATGATGATAGACATATTTCTCAGATAAAATATAAATATATCGGTAGACAAAATGCAGGCGAAGATGGCTTGGGTAATGTCCACCCTAATGCCGCATTTGCTCAATTACATAATAAACAAAATGAGATGGAAACTCAAAAAATGAAATTAGAAGTTACTTTAAATTCATTTAATCCATCTTTATATAAGTATCAAAAAATACCTGTTTTAATGTATTTGATGGATTCACAGGCAATAGAGCAAAACGAAAGAATTAAAGGAGATAAAAAGGAATTAGGCATGGATAAAGACGAGCCTTTTAGCCTAGGTGAAGATACTGAAAGCATTACCGATGAAGGTAAAAGAAGTCCTTCGCAGGCACTAGATACTTTTTTATCGGGTTATTATTTAATAGAAGATATTGTATATAGAACTGAAGACGGTGAAACTAAACAAACTGTAACCCTGTTGAGAAGAGAGTGGCCTACTAGAACTGAGAATTTAATTAACCCACCTGGACTTGAAGGTGCCAGTGATGAAGAAAAAGCAGATAATGTTGCTAAAAACAGCCCAGCACCAGAGCCAGCACCGGAACCAACACCAGAGCCAACGCCGGAAGCAACACCAGAGCCAACACCAGAGCCAACACCAGAACCAGAAGAATTAGAAATTACTTTAAAAATAAACGGAGATGGTTCAACGTTTTTACAAGACGATAGTAATGTTATTGCTCCTTCTCAAAATAAATATTTGAGTATAACTGGTACTTGGTCTTCAAATAGAGATTTTGAAGGATTTACAGCAGTAGAAATAGAATATGAAGGGATGGTTGAAGGTGATGGCGCTGAATGGAGTTATCCTAAAATAACAGCTAAAAATGATGGTACTTGGATTTTTGAATCTCCACCATATACATACGATGAAGACAACTATAAAATTGAAGTTAGATTCCAAGCAGAAGACAAATGGTTTACAGCTAATGCTAGAATGACAATAGGCTTCGTAGATTAAAATGAATATATAACATATGTCAGACTTTAAACATATTAATGAATTTAGAAAAGGTACTACTTTAAGAAAGATCAGTGAAGATCCAACTTATCTTAGTTTCTTTTTGATGTTCGATAGTGTAGATCCTGAACATTCTCCACTATTATCTGGTAGAGCAGAAGCTTATTTGAAAAAATTTGTTGACACAAAAGACGGAAACACAAACTACGCTGGAAATTTAGCTGCATTTAAAAAAGTTTTAATGAAAATCAATAAAGATATGCCATGGTTTTGGCAAAAAATATCTGGATTGGAGTTAACGCAGACATACGGTAAAATGCAAGAGCCATGGCACGGTGCAGAAAGTCCTAAAATAGACATTGAGTGTTTAGAAGAAAATGTAGAATTAACTGCAATAAGTCTTATGATGTTATACAGAAAGGCTGTTTATGACTATCAAAGATACGTTGAAATTTTACCAAAAAACTTAAGATATTTTAGAGTGTGGATTGTAATGTCAGAAGTTAGGACATTTCAGCAAGATACTGCTGCCAGAGATTTAAATTTATACGGTACAAAGATGCCAGAAGATAGAGCTGGTTCTGATGTTGAACTCATTCCTAGGGCAAAAGGATATGAAACAGCAGGCCCAAGAAAAGGGCGTGACTTTGACGCTGCTTTAGTCAATAATTATAATGCTGAATCAAAACCACATATGATGTTTGAATTAGATTTCTGTGAGTGGATAACTGACTCTATAGCTGACATGTTTGCTGATGCATCTAAAATGCCAGAATTAAAAAAACCTAAAATTTCTTTTTCATGGCAACATTCACATATATCTGGTTCTAAATTTGGACCTAATATTACTAAGTCAGAAGAAGAAAATCTTATACCAAAAAAACCAGAAGATGATTTATATCCAAATACGCCATTTAATCCGTTGGCAAACGCACAGAATGCTATTAGCGATAAAGTAAATGGTTTAGCAGGTTCTCTAGTAAATAGATTTAATAACTTAAAAAATAGTTTACCGGGACAAGGTAATAATCCATTAGGTAGAGTTTATCCGGAAGGATTGACAGGTGCGGCAGCAACAATTGCTAATGCTGGTATGGATAAAGTAAAATCACTTATATTAGATAATGTTCACGGAGCTAGTACAGGTTTAGGTTCTTTAGGAGATATAAATTCTGCATTAGAGTCTGGTAGTATTAATGGTATTGCTAATTTAGCAGGTCAACTGTTTGGTACTAAATCTTCTAAACCAATAAAGGGTAATATTTCACCTACTAAAATATATGAGCCTGGAATTGATACTTCCCCGGACGAAAGGATAAACGAAAAGGTTTATGATCCTATTCAGCAAGCTAATGATCAACCTATAAGTCCAGGTAGAATATATGATCCTGGTGTAGATAGCACACCTGACAATAACATTAACGATAACGTATACGAATAATGGATGAATTATTTCTAGACAATCTTAGAGATTCACATTGGTTAGGAGAGGTAGTTGTAAACGAAGATCCTCTCTTAAATGGTAGATGTAAGATTAAGGTTTATGGTAAATTTGATAAACTAACTGACGACGCTATTCCATGGGCAACACCTATGAATAGGGATCAAGTAGGTTCACATGCTGTACCTAGAGTTGGTGATATTGTTGCTGTTAGATTTGATAATGGTAATATTTATCACCCAGAATATTGGTTTCAAATAGATCAAAACACAGATCTTAAGACAGATATTTTAGAAACATCTGACGCACCACATGATGTAATAAGTTTAGTATATGATGCTGAACGAAATGTAAGAATTTATCATTCTCCAGAAGATGGCTTAGTTATTACAAGAGGTAGTGGTGCCAAAGAGCGTCCAATCATTCAGATGGATGAAGAAGGGTTTATAAAAATTAGTACTGACGCTAAAATGTTCTTAGACTGTGGTGATATATTCGTTTCAAATACGGGCGAACCGGGAGCAGATGAAACAGAACCTGCAGTAAGAGGTCAATCTTTACAAGATTGGCTACAAATGTGGTTAGATGATTATAACGCACATATTCACCCGACAGGCGTTGGACCATCTGGACCACCTATGCCACCTACACCCGTAACTGTAGGAAAATTATCTAGTACTCATATTAACTATCAACAAAAGAATAAATAAACATGCCTGCACTTTGGCCAACATTCATACCAGCATTAGCGTCTGATATAGCAGGTCAGTCATTCACTAAACCAGGCGGGGCTATAGTTTCTTATGAGCTCCCAAAGGTTGGAACCGATCAAGTTCCTATTTTTCCACCATCTAAAGAACTAATAGAGTCTGTTAAACCTGGAAATCCGGTTAACGCTAATTTAACAACTGATCCCACTTCAATGATCAACGCCATAAATTTGGCACCATTAAGCGGAAGATATGATTTTGGTGTAAGAGTAGCTGAAAGATATTTAGAGGCTGTAAAAAGCTTGGCAATGACGCCATATGGCGCAGTACACACTAATAATCCAGCCGCTGAATTTATTTTAAAACAAGGTTATGGTTTGGTTTTTGAAAGACTATTAAAAGAAGGTGACATACCTTTACTAGACCAAAAGGATGAAAATGGTAATATTATAGAACAAGGTAAAGAGTCACATCCTGATTATGCTGATTTTTGCCCGGGCCCAATCGAAGAGCCAGATCCAGTCGAAGAACAAAAGAAGTTAGATAAGAAATTCGATAAGTTTGTAGATGAAAATAAAAATGATCCATATTGGGATTTATATAAGTTTAGATTTTTTGAATTTCCATGTCTAAGTGGTAATGAAACTCAGTCGGAATTAGAAAATCTGTTTGCTGCTAGATTGATAGAACAATATAAAACATCTAATGATAAAGCAGAATTTAAATTATGGGCAGAATGTTTAGGTTCTAAAAAATATAAAGACAGTACTTTATCGATATCTAACAAACCATATCCTAATATTAGTACACAAACTAGAGCTGATATAACAGCAGCCGGTTATAACTGGCAATCTTTAGCAGATAATGTGAGTGATTTATTTATAGCTGGCATAGAAGGCAATGGACCTACATTAGAGTGTCCATTAAATGAATGGAAAATTCAAGTAGCATATGATTTTGATCATGATCCTCCTGAAAATCCAAGTAAAAGACCTAAAATATTAACATCTAATGTAGTGGCTACTTTTAGCTGGTATCCTGGTTTAAGACAAGGTTCTTTTTCTTATCTTAATGGATCTGCTGTTTCTGCACCTAAGTGGATAAAAACTCCAAATTGGATTGAAACTGTATATGAAAAAGGTGAATGGAAAAATCATTGGAGAAAAGTACCTGAAGATAAAATAAGACAAGCTTCTAGAGCATCTGATCCGGGCGAAGAACTTTTAAAAATAGATCCAAAATTAGGGGGTACTTTATTTAAGTTTCAAATGAAAGAAGCCTTAGATGCAAAAAAGGTAGCCGATGAATGTGAAGCTATTGAACCAAGCTCTAATATTAATTATAATTGGCCAGGTGGCGATCCATATGAAGAAATGGCAGCCGTTACTATTGCTTACTGGTATGCATGTTTAGTAAAACCTTTTGCACCAACTCCATCTGCTTTACCTGCGTTAATTCCTCCACCATTAACAGGTATCTACATACCATTATATTATGGTAGTAAAAAAAGATTAGCTAATAATTTAAGGAAGGCTTGGAATACTGGCAAAACATTTAGTGTATTACCTGCCCCAATGCCGCCTGCACTTGCGGTTTCTACTGCGGTCGCTGCAGCGTATGCTTTGCATTTATTGGAATTTAAATTACTTTATTTAGGAGGTATACCTACACCAGTGGGTCCAGTACCCATGGTTGGTTTTGTACCTGTGGTATTCTAATAATTAATTGGATATATATTATGTTACACCTTTAATATAAAAATAAATGAACAACGAAAAAAACAAAAGAGTTAGAATTGGCGAAGTTAAAGTCGAGGAAACTAAAATCGAAGAAGTAAACAATCAAGTTGAAAATTCACAAGAAGATTTACAGGATGTCACCGAATCCTATTACGATGAAAATGGTGAATTTATGTGGGACGCATATGAAGCTAGTTGCCCATCTAAAACAAGAAAACCCAATCCACATATCAAAACTCTAAGAGGAGATAAAGTTTTTTCTAGAGAAGATTACGCACAAGATTTTTATGACTTATTAGCTGAATTTGACAGTAAACATAGTTTAATTACTAAACTAAATGCAGGTGAAATTCATGAAGGTAAAATTTACGGAGTAAGTTCTGAATTTATTAGCGTTGATATTGGTTATAGAGAATTAATATACGTTAAATATGATAAAGAACCTGCTGATATACAAGCATTAAAACCAGGTGATGAAACATCTGTTTTAATTACTCAACTTACTAAAAACTCACATATATTAGGATCAATTCACGGAGGTGTTAAACATCGTGTATTCATGGATCTTAGAGAAGGTGTAGAAACAGGCGGAACCGCATGGGTTGGTACTGTAACACATATGATTGAAAATGGAGGTTACATGGTAATGATTCAAGGTATTGAGTGTTTTATGCCAGGATCACTTGCTGGAATTAATAAACTGCATGATTTTTCATCCATCATTGGTAAAGAAATATATGTTGTGCCAGTTAGTTTCTCACCAGAAAGAGGCACATTGGTAGTTTCTCATAGAAAATATTTACAAGCGTTAATTCCTAATGAAATATCGTCATTAAAAGAAACACAAGGCGAAACTCTTACCGGAAATGTAACAGGAACTGCAAAATATGGTGTTTTTGTAGAGTTTAATAAATGTCTAACTGGTATGATTCATAATAATGACTTAGACGAAGAAACTTTAGTTAAATTTAAAGCTAGAGAAATTAAACCAGGTGATCAAATATCTTTTATGGTAAAAGATATCATAAGTAATACAAAAATTACGTTAACACAGAAAGCAAATATCGTAGTAAATCCATGGAGCGATATCACATCAAGATACACCATTCCTTCTGTAATAGAAGCTACTGTTAAGACTAAAAAAGACTATGGTCTATTCATTACAATAGAAGAGGGTGTTACTGGACTATTACACGTGAGCGAATTAGGTGAAGAAGTTATGAGTGTATTTAAGGCCGGTGATAAGATCACTGTTCAAATTACAAGAATCGATGTTGATTCAATGAAAGTCTTTTTAAAGATGCCTCAATAACTATTGCAACGAGAGTGTGATATATATTGAAACGATAATATCATAATCTAATATGCAAAAATTAAATATAGATTCTTCAAGGGAATCAATTTTGAATGCGGCACTCATGGGTGTTGAATTTGAATTCTATTCTAATATCGATCTAGAAGCTACCAAAAAATCTTTGGCTCAGCTTCTAGATCGTAAGATTAGGTTGGAAGACAAAGCTCATTCTGATTTCCAACCATCTGCTGAAGAATTTAAAATAGAACCAGATATGTCGGGTGGAAAAGGTCTAATGGAACTAGTTACAGGACCTATTCCGTATAGAAATGCTAGAATAGTTGTAAACAAAGTTTTAGATTGGATATCTAAAAACGGATACACTAACGATAGAGCATCAATTCATGTTAATTTATCATTCGATAAAAAATTCTTAGAAGATAAAGATCTTATTTCTAGAATGAACGTTCTTAAGTTTATTTTAGAATTTGATGAAAAACAAGTTTATAAATTCTTTCCTGATAGAGAAAATTCTGCATACGCAAAGAGTGTCAAATGGGTAATGCCAAAATGGGAAGCATTTCATTTTGACGCAAATCAAATTGCATCTAATAATTTTAAATTTGCCGATACTAAATACTATGGAATAAACTTTTCAAAGAAGGAAAAGAATTATTTAGAATTCAGATACTTAGGAGGTCAAGATTATGAAAAGAAAGTTGATAATATACTTTATTTAACTGAGAGTTTTTTAATGCAAATGTGGCATTCTTGTAATGATCCTAGATTTACAGCTGAAAATAAAATAGAACTTCAGAGAATTTTAAATAAAAATAAACCTATTTCAGAGGCACTTAAAAATTATACTAATGTCAATAAACATTGGCCTAATATAGAAATATTAGTAGATTTACAAAGTAATCCTACTATTATTAATGTACACTGGGAAAGATTTAAACACAGAGTTGTTGATTTATTGGTCAATGGTTCTATGGAAGCAGGAATTATAAACTACGATTCAGATTATGGTGCGGTTCAGGTGAAAGATGGAAAGTTTCCAACTGTTTATTTACTAGAAAATTTTGAATTCATAGACTGTGAATTAACAGGTAATATAACCAACTGTAGTTTTTATAATTGTGAAGTTAGCGGTTCGGCTATTATGATGTGCAGTCTATACAAAGGTACTAAAATAAAGGAGTCTAAAGTAGAGTCATGTTATACACATGGAAGTTGTGAATTAACCAACTGTTATGTTGCCGGAAGAGACACTATGTTTAAAGGTAAAATGATAGGTGGAATATTTAGAGAGGGCTTTAGAAGTAAAGACGCTAGATTTGAAGAAACTGAAATAGTAGTAAGTAAAAAAATAAACTAATATAATGAGTGAAATTAGAAGCGGGTCTAATAACGACTTGACAACCGGAAGACAATTTGATGCAAACTGTTTGAACGCATTTCTAGATGAATTAGGTGACGATATCACAGGAGCATGTATGGTTCCTATTAATTTACCACAAAAAGAAATTATCAATATAATTAAGAGAGCTAAAAAATGGTTTTATAAAAAATATGAGTATTCTGTAAAAGAGAATTTATACCATATTCCAAATAACGTATTTAGTAGTGATTATTTTAAATCTCATAGAACTCTTAATTTACCAGGACCAAGTTTAGATGGCGGAGGTGGAGTATTTTCTGTTTATGGATTATATGACCTAATGTCTGGTTTCCATGGTCAAGGAGGTGGATTAGATCTTAGATTCCAGTCTGGCGGTGACTTCTCAATGGAGAGAATGTTGTTTAGAGGTATGTATGAAGGTTCTGGAATGGCTGAGGCTGCAGAAGAATTACAATACTATGTATTGAATGCTTCAATGGCAGACCTGTCTAGACAGATCCTAGAGAACCCCATTTCTTATGCATATTCCAGTTTAACTGGTGAACTTAAGTTTTTAGGAGATACACCAAAGGGTGATGTTATTCTGGAGATTTACGAAACTATTCCCGATTGTGCGTTATATGAAGATGAGATTTTCTTTAGATACGTGAGTGCTAAAATTAAACAATCTATCGGTACTAAACTTGGAATCTTTAAGTTTGCTTTACCCGGTAATGTCGATTTTGATTATGATGCTATTAAGTCGATGGGAGATGATGAACTTAGTATTATAGAAGAAGAGATTAAGGGAGACGAAGGTGTAGATTGGATGATGCATTCGTAAATAAACAAGATAAATATATAAATGGAATTATACATAAAATATCCGACTGATCCTAATTACGATCCGTATCAGGTTCAAACTAATAGTGAAATAGAAATGTTGATTACACAAATTCAAACGCTTTTATTCACTAATACTGGTGAGGTGATGGGTAGTTATAGATTTGGTTGTGATTTAGAAAAACTTATATATGATTTCAACGCAAGTGCATATAATGTGAAATCTATTATAATTGAACAAATAAATCAATATTGTCCATTAGCTGAAAAATTCAAAATAGATGTTAATGTTGAGTTTTTAAAGGGTGAAGTTAGAGATATTGGTTTAATCGATATTACAATAGATAGTAGATATGCTGTAAAAATAAGCATGCTATAAAAAAGTATACAAAAAAATGGCAGAATTAAAATTTTTAAATACAATTAGAACAAGTGCTAGTCAAATAAATAATGACGCTAGAACTTATATTTCTAGAGTGTATAAAAGAGCAAACAACTTATTTACAGTTGCTTCTCCTTTTGCACAGATACTGAGCGTCTTATCTGAGATGGTAGAATTAGTTATGTTCTATATAGAAGATTCTGTCGTTGAACAAAACATATATACTGCACAACAACCTGAATCTATTTATGGTATGTCTAGATTGACCGGTCATGATGCAACTAGAGGTTTTGCAGCGACGGGTGAGATTGATTTTAGGTGGAAACCAGGTGCAGATATGGCTAAAATTGCAGGTAGCACATTAAATATAGATGGTAGAGCTAAACTTAAATTTGATATAAATGGTTTAACTTACACTCTATTAAATTCTGTAGATAAATTTAAACTAGAAAAAACAAATTTTAATTCATTTAGAACTTCTATAATTCAAGGTGAATTTGAATCTCAAACATTAACTGCAACTGGTGAAAAACTACAGTCTTATAGCGTTAATACTAGTGGCCTGACTGATCATAGTAAAATTAGTGTAAGCGTAAACGGTGAGTTATGGACTAAACATAATTCTTTATATGATATTAATTATGAAGAAAAAGCGTATCTGGTTAAAACGGGTATCAGTGGAGGCTTAGATATTTATTTTGGAAATGGTAGTTTCGGGGCAGTGCCACCCGCTGGCGCCTCAATCGTTGTCGAATATGTAAAACATGTTGGTTTAAATGGAAATTTAGATGATTCTCCAGACTTGACCATTAAATGGGACGCTGTTGGTTCTGATTCTAATGGAACTGAACATGATTTAAATGAATTTTTAGATGTTACTATTACATCTTCACCTAAAATGGGAAGTGATAGAGAATCTACTCAATTTACTAAAATCATGACTCCATTGGCTAGTAAATCATTTGTTTTGGCAACGCCTGACAATTATGAATACTTTTTATCTAGATACAACATGTTCTCTTATATCGATGCATATAATACGACTGACGATCAATATTTAGATGACGATAATGTTATTTATATTTTTGCTGTTCCAGATGCTAAGAAAAAATTAGCAAAAAATCAAGATTATTTTAGCATGCCTGAACAAGAAATGTTTTTAGATCAAGGTGAGTACGATGCTATGCATAAAGTATTAGAAGATAGCGGTCAACAAATGGTTACAACTGAAGTTGTTTTCGTTAAACCACAAGTTAGACACTATAGTATGGATATTAATATTAGATACTTTGAGGGTTACACTAAAGAAGAAATATACAATAGTGTTAGATCTAAAGTTTCAGAATATTTATTAAATATTACTCGAAGAGATAAATTACCTAAATCTGATATTATTTATATCTTAGAAGAAATAGAAGGTATAGATGCTGTTAATATTAGATTTATTTCAGAAACTGAAGAAACCGCTAGAAGACAAGGTTATTACGAATCTGTTAATATCAGTGTAGTACCTCAAGAACCTGTTACACTAGAAACTATAGGAAATGGTAAACAAAAATATGTTTTCTTTAAGAAAATAGAAGATGTTAAACTAGTAACAGTAGATGAATCTACTCAAATACCTGATCACGTGAGAGGTTTAGATCAGTGGGGAGATATTATCATGGAGAAAGAAGAAGTTGCTGTATTTAGAGGTGGATGGTTAGACAGAGATGGTGATTTAATAGAAGATGATGTGTTAATGAATGCAGAAGCGGCCGTTAGTATTAACTTTGAAGCAGACCCTGTGCCTAAAACAATTTACACTAGGGTTCAAGCTGGAAATAGAAGAGCACTTAAGTAATGGGATTATTCGACAACTTATTAGGATATAGAAGACGTAAGAGATATGATTTTGTAAAATCTAGAAAGGATTCTAGGTTAAACTCGGGTTATAAGTATGAAGAATTACCACCCGGAGAATTTATAGGTAGATCTCTTTCTGGACATATTCAAAGAAACGAGACTATCCAGCATTTTCTAATATTTATGGATGATACTATTAAATATTTATTGAAGGGTACCAGATACCTTAACAATTATAAAAATTATACCGTCAAAGAAGACGATAACGAAACGAGATAATGTACAACAATTTAAGATTTTTTAGAGGATTAGAATACGATCTTAATTTTGAAAAAGATGATTTTGACGTATACGCTGGAACTATTCATTTACCAGAAGTTTCTGCGGGTCTATACGAAACAGTTAACCTTTTTATATTAGAAGAATGTGTATATAGAGGTGACAGTGTAGTTAATTTTCCTATATCTGATTCTGTAAACAAAGATAGTCTTATTTTTGAATGGGAAGAGGTTGATAAATTTAATAGTAAATCTATTATATTATATGACATAGATCATTCTGGTAATTTACCAGTCATTAGTGAATTAAAATCACAATCGATAGAGTTAATTGATTATAGTTCGGTAGATTCAATCATTGATGATGTTAAACATCTTAATACAATCAATAATTCTGCTATTCAAATAAATATAGCGTTGAATTCTACACAAGCCGGTCAACACGCTAGAATATTAAATATTTATAGTATCGCGGATGGTAGTAAAACACTAATAGCTCAAATAGAAATATATGGTGAAGTAGTTACTGAGGACGAAAGACTTAAAGTGTTATTACAAAACTTCGGTGCAGCATTAGATGAAGCTGACTTTATGTTATTTAAAGATCACGATATTAGTGAAATGTCACCTGACTATAAATTACTAAATAGAAAAAGAAAAGAACTTTTATTAGAGTTACATAATATTAAACCATTTGTCGGTACATATAAAGCTATATTAAATGCAATCGATTTCTTTGGATATGATAAATTAACCCTAAAAGAGTATTGGTTAAACGTAGATAGTGGAGTAAAAAACTTTGGTAAACTATTTGCAATACCTGTTGCTAATTCTTCTACAAGAGGTGAAATGACTAGAAAGAAACTTAAATTTAAGTTGCCTTCTAGCACGATGAAAAAAACAAGTAAGTTTAGTTTAGTGTATAGATTAAATGAACCTAACGGGACATATGATCAATGGGATATACCTAACGTAACTGAAACATTTGATTATACACCTGAAGAGGTTTTAATTAAATTATATGGACTTAAGGCTAAATTACAAAAGGAATATTTACCTTTACAATCTAAAATAATAGATATCACAGCTGAAGGTGATTATTTTACACAAAGAAACATAAACGTTTGGAATATTCAAAACGATATTAATTTCTTTAGCGAAGGTCACACTATTAAATTTAATATATTTCCAAACGATAGACAACTTTTTGTTGAGGATTTATCAATGGTTTTAAAACCGTCTTTAGATCAAAATAGTCTTATTAATAACTATAATAAATTTCTTAATTTAAAAGTAGGAGAAGAAAACACTCTTACATATGACGAAAGAGTGGAATTAAAGGATGCCTTTAGATTATTTTATGAAACATATCATGATAGAGAATTACACTCTTATAATCCTAATATTCCTATAGGATGTCCAGTGTTATTAGATGGAACCGAATCGTTTGACGACATATGGGATGAAGCTGAATTTACATGGGAAGATGCACACAATCCAAATGAAACGTTATTAGTTACATGGGATAATTGGTGGAAAGCGTGGGTATATGAAATAGAATGGTTAATTACTGGTAAAGGCACAGGTTGGAGTAAAACATATAGAGGTCCTATTGATGATTATTTAGTTTTCCCATTAATATTACCACATAATGATTTATATGATGTCGAAATGAGAACATATGATTTATTTGGACACATGTCTTATTATAAACATAAAGACCTTATCGATGTTAAATTAAAACAACTAGAATTATACGGTATTTATAAGTGGTTAGAAAACCAAACATGGGACGGCAAATCGTTACCATGGAATGGTTCAGGTGGTTATTGGGATTCTCCTCAAGATAATGTAACACAAATCGATGATGCTATTGCTACTCTTTATTTAACACTGGATCGTGCGAACTATGTACATCTGGAAGAAGATCAAGGTTTAAGGTTTTCAACGGTTAGAAGATATATTGATACTTACGCTAGAACTGGTTTTACAGAGACTACTGGACCATACCAATGGGACGAATCTACATTCAGATATAAAGATACTGAACATCTTTCATGGGACTTCATGAGAGTTGGACCAGATTTAACGGCTAGTTTTAAAATAAATGACATTCAACAAGGTGATAAATTAGTAATAAAATTCCAAGATCCAATAACAAAAGTAATAAGCTTCGGTGAACACGTTATAATTAATGCTACTCCCACTACTGTCAATGACGTAAATGGTTGGACTGCTATTATGGATGAGCTAAATGCAAGTGAAGACACTGTAATTAGTAAGTTTAATTTTAACGCAGTGTTTGAAGATCTGGATGATAATGATGTTAGCGATGTGTTTAGATTTATATTAGCTGTGGGTTGGGAATATTCAAAAACATATGACTTTGAAGAAGTCTATATTGAGAAAATAAATCCTTCGTCAAATTCTAATATAAGTGGTGAAGTACATGTTAAACATTATAATCCAACATTTGACGATACTAAGATATTTAAAGATTTTGCTGAAGTAGAAAGATCTACTCATGTTACAATTTCTACAGATATTTCTAAGTTCCCGGGTGCTAAAAATTCAAAATGGACTATTACAAATATAACTAACCCAGAAATCACTGATATATACTATAATAATATGTGGTTAACTTACATTTTCAAAGAACCTGGATACTATTCAATTCAATTGGAAGCGGAAGATACACATGGTAATAAAAACCTTATAAAAAGGAACATGTTAAAAGTAAAATAATAAAAACAATAAAATGGCAAACATTACTGAAATTTTAGGAACTGATTCAGTTTCTTCATCTAGACCGATCATTAATAGTAACTTTGAGTTATTAAACGATGAATTGGCATCTGTTATTTCACTACTAAACCCAACTACATTAACGTTAGAAGGTTTATTAAGTGTTACTTCAGAAAATTTAATTATTTCACAAGCAGGTGTAAACTTGTTAAGTGTAAGTAATTTAGGTGCTGTATTTAGTACTGCTACAACATTCGGTTCGTCAGTATCAATTGGCGGATCTTTGATTAAAAGCGGAGTATTAGGTACTAAAGATATACCAACCACACAAGTAACTCCTACTTCTATAGAGGCTATTACTTACTTCGTTGACGTAAACTTTACGTTACCAGAAGCTGTTGATGGTCAAGAAGTTACAATTATCAATGTAGATTCTGATTCAAAATCAATTTTACCAGGAGCAAATGTATCTTTAGGAGCCACATCAATCGCTTTAGATGGATTAAACTCAACAGTAACACTAAGATGTTTTGATGACGTATGGTACGTTATTTCATCACACGCAACAACAATCGTATAAAACAAAACTTAAAGAATAGATGGCAACTCCTCTAGTTAGAATACCGCAGCCAATGGGCGGCACAATGTATGCTTTCGCATCTTCTGCGAGAGATATGACTAGGGCTTTTAACAGTTCAGATTTAAATTTTGAGTTTAGTAAATATGCTTTATTAGATCTTCCAGATTTTACTGATTCAGTTAATGGTTCTAACACAATTGATTTCGAATTAAACCTTAAGCAAGCTTCGGGACAAAAATATGTTCCTGGTATGCCAAATGTTGACTTCGCTCAAACATTTCAGAACTATGCACTGAACTTAGAAGAACTTCTGTTGCAAGATGACGATTATGATCCTATCATTTTACAATCTGATGCTGAAAAAATATTCTTCAAATGGTTATCTGCTTTAGGCTCAATTGATTTTGTTGCAGCGGATTCAAATCAAACACTATTTGGTAATTACACTGAAAAAGTTAATGGAGCATTTGCGAGTGATAATTACGATAGAGTTGTAAAGTATTTAGGTACTATTGACGTAGAGAATGACGTTGCGTATCAAGGTAACACATATCACGAGGTTTATATTAACGTACCAACTTCTGTTGGTTATACACCAACTGTATTGTTTAAACCAGGTAATTATAATACTACAGCAACTAAATTATACGCTTCGGATTATATAGAAGGCAGAGCTGGTCAAACACACCCAGATCCTAATATTAATATTAACACGGTGGTGGATGATTACACTTCTAATAGTGGAGCATATTACAATATTCAAACTAATGCTACGAATAGTGTTGGTTTGGAATTTAATGCCAATGCTTATGAAGAAATAAATAATAATCCTGACGTTAAGTCTTTATTAGATTTTGCTAAAAAAGGTCAAAAGTTTACTTTTAATGCTATTTTAGTTTACTATGACATTTATAGCCAATCAGTACCTGCAAATAGAGCGACTAATTTGTATGGTATTTTAATATTAGACGATATACAAGATTCTTATGGACCTGGTTCTAAAATTAACGAGCAAATTAAATATAAACCGAATGAAGTTACAGGTCTTAATGGTAATGCTTTTTCATTAAAATTAAATCTTAAATTTAATTCTTCATTAGACAATGTAGGTGTTGAAACAAGTGTTAATGATTTCACGACGTTCTCTATGGATTTATTCATGGATACAACAACAGCACTAGAAAATGCAACTGAACTTCTTATTCAAGCCAATAACAGATACGCCAACATAGATGCTAGATTAGATAGTATAGAAAATTTGGTTACAGCGAGCGAAGATACAGCATCTCTTAGTAATAGAGTTGCTGAATTAGAAGAAGATTTCCAAAATGCTTCAATTCAATTGGCAGATTCTAATTCTTTATTAGACTTAATTTCAAAGGCTCATAATAGAATTAATAAATTAATAGACGGTTCTATTCCAGTTGAATTACAATATAATACAGATGTTATATTTGCAGGTAAAGGTACAGAAATCGATAAATCTATTCCTAATAAAATTAAAATTAACAGTACAATAGACGGTTATACACTGAGTAGCATATATCTTTGGAATATTGCCGGAAATGCCATAGCTGGTCAAATTTCAACAACAAATAAGTTTGACATAGGTTTAGCTGGAGCCGGTGCTTCAAAGTTTGCAATTTGGTCTAGATTAGAATCTTTTTCTAATAGATTAAGTCTTAACGGTCTTATTGAAAATGATCCCGAAAGTGATCTTAATATATACATAGATGACGGTGTTATATCTTGGAAAAAAGGACAAACATTTAAAATAGTATTTGACACAATAAACATGTTAGGTAATAATATTAAAATTTGGACTAGCACTACTACTAACTATGACGTGTTAGTGGCTGATATAAATCCTAGTCAATTAATAACAAATAAACCATATATTGAATTAGTATGTATTGATCCTGCTAATTATCAATTTGAAGCTGATATTTTAAGATAATATGAACACTAATAACTCTATTTCTAATTCGCTCAAGAAACTACTTGAAATTAACTCTAATTCCTTAAAGACATTTGAGAGAATTAATGAGGCGATCACAACTGATCAAAAGGACGTACCTCTTGAGATACTAACAGATGAAGGCTCTAAAACAGTATATGTGCCCTCATTCGGTTATATGAAAAGAGAATTAGAGAGATTAGATACTAATTTAAAATCTCTCTCTGGCTTAGGCAAAGGTAATACTAGAATTAAATTACCGGATGGTACATACCAAAATATCATAACTTCTACGTTAAAGACTCCAGCGAATGATATTACTTCATTTAATAGACCTATAAACTTTTCAACAAAGCCAAATTACTTTTTTGAAGATTTTTTAAATCCTATATTGACAACGAGTATAAATGTTAGTGGTCAAATACCAAATAATACTGAGAGAATTTTAGTTAAAAGGATTGTATTTAATTCTTCTAATGCAACAACTGTTGAATACTTCAATACTAATTTTAAAAACCAGGACGGTTTAGATTATGAAACTGTAATTAGAGATATTGCAAATAATAATTTATCATATATTTTAGACGAAGACACGAGAGACTTGCCATATAGAAGCACTCAATTTACGGGTAAATTTGATGTTTTAAAAATCAATAATTCTAAGAGAGAAGTAAAGGTTGATGGCGTTGTTAAAAATAGAGCTATTAAATTATACACATTAGATAAATTAACTTATACTGATTCTACTAAAGATCTTATGGAAACTGAGATGCTTAGAATAGGAGATGAGTTGATGGTTCAGAGTGGATCTAAAAATACTAGATATAGAATAACTAGAGTTGATGGTTCTACTAATCAAGTTGAATTATTAGTGGTAGAAGGATATGAATCTATTAAAGTGGGTTCTAATCAATTGGGCATATATAAAAATGATAAATCTAATTTAAATATTAATATTAATGTAGGTTTTAACGAAAGACTATTGGTGTTTGTTAAAGCTATTGATCCTGATTCAAAAATATTGGCTGAAAATTGGTCACCTGGAATTGGTTTATACACTAATGAATTAACACTTATTCAAGAAGACGGTTCTCAGATAAGATTAGATGATTATTATAAAGCAGAGGTTGCAGACTTTGGTAAATACATTTCTGCACTTAAAGAGGATTCTATTCCTCCGGCAACACAAGGTATCACACCCGATGCTCCATTGTTAGACGTTAACAACTTTAAGGTTGTGCAAATCAATGCTCACCTGACAGCTAATGATACTGCTGATAAGATTAAAAAATTATCTGCTGATAAAGTTAATGTAGAAGAGAATATAAAAAAATTAGACGAGACTATTGTTAAAAAGAGGTCAGAAATGTCTACTAAGAAATATGATTCTACTATTCAAAAAGATAAAGATAGAAACGAATTAAATTCTTTAATTACTCAAAGAACAAGTGAGACTAGTTTATATAATAGTATTGTAAATCAAATACAATCTCTGGCATCTGGTTCAAATGTAACTAAGATTGCACCTAAATATAGAGTTAGAGGATTTTGGGAAATACCATCATCAAAGAAAACTGCAGATACACTAGATCAAAATATTGTTCAGTTCGTATTACAATATAGATATCTTTCAACTAGCGGTAAAGCTAGTGAAGTAACACAATTACCTTTCACTGAAGGTACTAGGCAGAAAACTGCAGTATTTTCTAATTGGAATGAAATTAAAACTAAACCAAGAGATCGCTATAGAAATGCTGAAACCGGTAAATTTGAATGGCAAGATAGTTTAGTAGAAGATGCACAAGAAGTTAATTTTAATCAATTAGATTTACCTATTAATGAAGGTGAACTAATAGAAGTTAGAGTTAAGTCTGTCTCTGAAGCAGGTTATCCAACCAGTCCAATATACTCTGATTGGTCAGAAGCTATTACCATAGATTTCCCTATTACTGAAATAGACACTTCTAATGTAGAGACTTTATTAATGTCAAATTCAGCTGAAACAGCAGCGGTTAAAATATCTGAAGAATTAATTTCTAAAGGCGTATTTTCACATATTGATGATTCATTTAGCGCTAATGAAAAATATTACGCGCACAGTGCAACAAGTATCGCGTCAGGATTTTTATCTAATGAACAAAAACCTATTTCAGTATATGATAAGATTGCTCAATTAGAGGCTCAGATAGCTGAACTAAAAGGTACTGTAGAAGTTGAATTAGGTGAACTAGTCGTCAAAGTAATGGATGAAGATGGAACAGTAACAGTGATTAACAATGGTACTAAGAATCAAATCTTCGCAGGATATTATACAGATGAGGTTGCAAGTTTAACGGTTAAAAAGGGTCATATTGTCACCAAGACATTTAAGCTTTTATTAGAAAATACTAAAGCAACTAAATTAGAATTAGTGGCTAGATTGGTCGGTGACAGAAACTTACCAGCATATAAATCCAGTGCAGCTGGAAATGCTATTACAGATAATGGATTTGGTGTAATGGTAAATGATTCTGGGACAGCAAACATAGATACTAAAGTTGCATCTGATAACTACTATACATCTGAAGGTAAATATGATTTGGCTCCAATACAATATCAAAATATAGATAGTAAATCTATTACATCATATGATTTATTAGCTGAAGCACCATATCAATCTGCACAAAGACGTGGACAATTTGTATATTCTAGATTTATGGATATTGCAAATCAAAATCCATTGTATGTTACCGAGTCATTATTAGAACCTGGTGTATCTAAATTAACTAATTATGAGTATGCATTAAGTTATGCTGATATGAATGTAGATAGTAATACTATTTCAATATTGTCGCACACTGGTAATGGTGGATCTGTTGATTTCATATGGACTGGAACATTTGGTAGAAATAACGGTAACAATTTAGATACTGAATTTTCACAATCAATGGTAGATGTGTGCAGTACTGCTACGTTAGGTGCGGCAAATTACAATAATGGATTATTTATACATAAAAGTCATCCAGATTTAGAAAACCTATATGTTGACTTTTTAGATAACGTTGCTAATCAAAACAACGTAACTGATGCTGAACAGAAAAATAACATTAAAACACTTGTTGATAATGCTATTTATACAATGCCTATTACATCAACATATGCAACTGGAACAACATTCGTATACAGTGGCGTTAATTCGTTGATTGGTAATTCTTTTTCTACTTCAGCTGTAAATTCTACTAAAGCAACACAACAGTTAGCTTTCCAAAAAACATCTGAATTAATACCGTTAGGTGGGGACAGAACATTTAAAATGTCCTTTGATGCAAACGATCAATATCTATTAGGTGGAAGATCATGTGGAGCATTTTTGTTTTTATCACCAATTAACTTAAATACATTAAGAGTTGCTGGAGATACTAAACAGAGTAATAAGATTATAGAAAAACGTGTTGGCGATTTAGATAATTCTAACGCTATTTCGGTAGATATTATATTCCAATATAGAATGACAGATTATTTTGGTAATGATCCAGATTCAGATATAGGTAGAATAGGTGGACAAGCTAAATTAAGATTTCCTAATCTAACATATACCAAAAAAATAGGATTGGATATATTTGATAAACACGATCAACAGTTTTCATTTGATTTAGAAGTATTTGCTAAATATAGTCCTAAAGGTAAAAATTTAAATTCTATTAGAGCTGCTAAGTTGACCAGATACGGTGACTAATAAATCTGGATATATAATACAGACATGAGAACTGTGTGTATAAAAAGATTTAAATAAATGGCAGCAACACCTACGGCAATATCGATCAAAATTAACGGTTATACTGATTCACAACTTTCGTGTGATAATAGATCAACCGATAGTCCACGTCAATTATACTATGATTCCGATGTAACACCGGAAATAGAAATAGGTACTATAATGTACATTACGTATGATAGTGTATTATTTCCAGGTGATGATTTATGGTATGCATTTGATGCTGGCATATCTTCTATACAGATAAATAACGCGGGTGAAGTAATTGACATATACGAATGTGTGGTACCAACTGCGACACCTACACCGACAGCGACACCAGAGCCTACAGCTACTGCGGCGCCAGAGCCTACACCAACTAAAGTACCTCCAACGGCAACTCCAGAACCTACAGCAGTTGAGCCTACAGCGACTCCAGAACCAACATCAGTTGAGCCTACACCGACAGCAACAGAAATTGAGCCTACACCAACTGAAACTGAAATTGAGCCTACACCAACTGAAACTGAAATTGAGCCTACACCAACTGAAACTGAAATTGAGCCTACGCCAACTGCAACTGAGGTTGAGCCAACGCCAACCCCCACACCAGAGCCTACGGCTACTGAAATACCCCCAACTGCAACGCCTACGCCAACTGCAACGCCTACGCCAACTGCGACACCTAACGGTGCGCCGTCTGCGATAGATGCAACATATGATATTAATTGGGGTGCTACTGAAGATATCACGTTATTTGGAACAGATGATCAAACTGATCAAGATAATTTAATTTATGTTATAGTTGATCAACCTACTAGAGGTATAGTTAGTCTTACTGGTAGAATAGCAACATATATACATACTTCGTCCACTATTGGTAGTGATTCTTTTACATATACTGTAGAGGATGATGGCGGACAAATTTCACCAGAGGGTACAATAACAATAAATCCGCTAAACGCAGCGCCGGTAATTCAAAATCCAGGAACAATTCTGGTGACTCAAAACGATTTTATCAATTTTACAATTGAGGTAATTGATACAGATAATGACAGTGTTTCAATAACTACAATATCTGATGTAAATAACGGTGTAATAGAATTTACTGGTGAAAATAACAATATTTTTAGTTATAAGTATACACCAATATTAGGTTATTCGGGCGTAGACAATTGGATTATAAAGGCAACTGATTCTAAAGGTGCAGAGTCTGCTCAATTAACAGTCTCTATCGATGTAGAAAGTGCTCCATGGATTTCTGTAAATTCAGGTTCATTTGGAAGTGATATAAATTCTATTTGTTTTGCACCTAAAAATAACATATCATACATATCTACAGAGGATGCAAATAATGTGTCACAAGTAGAAGTAGGTATGTCAATATATAGTGACGTTAATTTAACTAATACTATAGTGCCATCGAGCAGTATTAATAATTTATTCCCAGTTTCTGATAATTCAGCATCTGTTATATTGACAATAGATTCTAGCGGTAAAATTACTAAAATTAATGATTGTGGACCAGTTTCTACATCTAAATCAATAGTTGTAAAATATTCTGTAAATTCTATTGCTTACTGTAACAATGATTTTCAATACTTAACATTATGGTACAGTGGTGACATTGAAACATCGCCTCTATCATCATTAATAAGCGATGGAATAGAATTATTTAGCAGTGAATATGCTTCGAATTTATATCAAAGTACTAGCGGGTCTACTGTAACAGGATTAATAGATAGCGGTATTTACAGCAGCGTTGATAGTGAAATATATTACAAAAGATCTACACTTAATACTTGGGGTGAAAATCTTCAAGGTGGATTAGAATGGGAATGTGGAGAAGCTGAAGAAACGTCAGTATTTAGTATGGTCGTTGATAGACCTCATTTAGATGGAACTGATATAAATAAATTTTGTAATTCAGATGTATACGAAACTACTCTGTGGTATACTAGACCACTGGGTTCTACTCCATTTGATAGCTTATTAGATCTAGCAAAAACTAACACGCCTGTTTATAAAACAGCATTAGGTGCAAGTACGTTTGATCCTATCGATTTACATGAATCTAACATATTTAGTGTAGACTCAAATTATTTAGTTTGGGAAAACCAAGGAGATGGTGTTAATTTATCATGGTATGGTTATGATCTTACTAATTTTGTAAGCGGTTCAAATATAACAGAGTACGGTACATGTGATGCATACCAAATACCCACAATCACAGAGAACGAAATACAAAGAGAGGTTCCTAATGTAAATGATACAAATGTATTTTATGGGTTTATGTCTCTTAATCCTGAGATAGAATTAGGTAGTCAATATAATAATTTTGCTAAAACACTTTATTGGCCAATATATGTGGTAGATGGATTACATACGGTCAATTCAGGAGATACTGGTAGTTATATTAAAACCTTTATAGATGAATTATCGTATGGTAATGTAATCCAACCAGAACTAACGGGTGAATGTTTAACATACGCTTATAAAATTACTGCAGAAGATTTAGACGATGCCGTTTATATTTTAAATGAATTTTTAATAAATAGTCAACAAAGGCCTACTATAACTAATGGTATTAGTTTAGGACTAAGTAGTGAGTCTTCAGTTCTTGTATTTGAAAGTGATAAAACTAGTCAATGTATAATTGGTGATAATGATCAATCTATTAATACATACACATTCCCAATCGTCGATGGTTATGAAACTATTAATGCGGGTCCTAATTTTAATACACAAACTAATTACAATTTAGACAATGTTGCTAAACCATTATTAAGAACTAATCCAAAACTATCCGGAAATATTAAAATAGTCACTACTTCTAGCGATGAAGTTTATTTAGAAAGTATAAGTGCATCTAAGGAATTGTCTAATATTAAATATAAAAAAAATAGTATTAATCCTGATGGCAATTATAGTGCTGATGTTTCTAGATTTTTTAAAGGTAATAAAACACCTTCTGATTTGATATACGGAACATATAGGTCTCAATCTGATTTGTCAGTATTAGATTCATATGAGAAACAAATAGAAGAAGCATATCAATATGGAACATCATATAATTATTCTAAGAATTACGAAGAAGACTATAGAATATTTGCACCAATTTGGGCAGATCAAAACATGCCCAATAATTTTGTAATATTTAAGGTTAAAAATCCTTCTAATCAAACACAGGTTTATGATAATAATACTGATAGAATATCTGATATTCTTAAAAATGCTGAGATTGTTAAATCATTTGATTTGACCAAAAAATCAGCGCTTGGTAAATATATTAGAAATCACGTTCAACAGGAAACTTTCCCTAAATCTCCAATAACCGTTTCTTTCGGTAAAAATGAAACTACTAAATTCAATGGTATCGACTTAAAGTCGGGAGAAATTACAAGCAAGGGGGAATACATCTATAAAGATTTCGTACAAGCTGATAAGCCTATTATCGAGGCTAATGACTTTATTACAGATGGGTTCAGAAGAAATGATGTATTATGTGCTAATTTACTAAATTTAGAATTTTTATTTGACGATGATAATGCAAGTGAATATAGTGTAAATCGTTATTTCGGATTATATGTTGATGATATAAATTCAGGTACAGGTGAGATTAACTCTATTAATAATAATATAATTAAATTTAGTGAGGTTTCTTCAATAGTAGATCCAGAAAAACCATTTACAGCAATACCTTCTCAAAAACAAATGACAACATCGCCAACACTTGGTTATGTAAAAATAAATGACGTTTATTATAAAATTTCTAACTCTGGTGTTTATGATACTGAAAAGCTTGAAATTAAAGTAGACAATACAACTGGAGAAATAGAAAAAAGTATTGGTATCTCACATACTGGTAGATCAATTTCTTTAACTAATACAAATGAAAGAGGATTTGATTTTGTTAAGATGTCTATTATTTCAAATCCAGAAAGTGCTGATAAAATAGCAGTACTAAATTCTAGAGAAGAATCATATAAGTTTACCTTTATTAAACATGTTCCAGGTGAAACTGTTAATATAAACATAGGTGACTCTACTGGAAATTATGTGTTTACATTTAATAATGGTAATAATTTTAGTGAAACTAAAGAAAATATAGAAAATTCCTGGGAATTAATGTCGTCTATTAAATTTTATCTAAATTTAGAAATAGATGAAAATGATGAATCTTTTGTTATTACAGAAAAACAAACCAATTTAGGAGATCTAAACATGTATGTCTCTGGTACACTGGGTACTATAATTAGAGTCGATCAATTACAGACTAACGTTAATATTCAAAAAGGTACATATATTGCTAATTATACTTTACCAAAAGGTACATATAAAGGTCAACAGTACTCTTCACAGGGTAGTTTAGGTGAAGTTGCATCTGCATTGGCCGGAGCTATTGATCAAAATAGCGAAACATTAGATGCATATAACATAGGATCAGATATCTGGGTCAAGAGTAAGGTACCAGGTTATAAACTACTGCAACATGCAGTTTTAGTTAATCTTCAAAATGTTATCGATTTTGTTAAAGTGGAAAATCAAGATATTGATAACTTATTAAAACTTAGATCTGGAGAAAATACAATTCTCTCTCAATGGAGAGCACACTATTTGACGGGTGGTAATTCTACTGGAAAATCTATTTTGGTAGATAATAACACATTGAGTGAAATTAGTGTAGGAGATTATTTAGAAACTAATTATAAAAACACATTCAATAAAGTCATAGATATTGTTGAAGATATTACTACACCTAATTCAGATAAATCTAAAATTATATTAGATAAAAAGTCTTCTTTGAAAAATGGAGAAGCTAGGGTATTCAATCAAAATATAGTACAAATAGGTTTATTTTCTGCGTATAACATATATGATATGAATTTTGATTTTTATGATAAATCAAATTCTGACTTAAAGGAATTGGTACATGAAACTTTAGAAAATATAGATTATGAACCATACACGAATGCTATAAACAATATAGACAGTATAACTGGTGAATTTAACACTAAATTGGCAGCAACTGATATATTTGATGATAACTTTTCACTTAACCCTGAAGATTATTTCTCTAATCTATCAAGTATTTTAAAAGAAGAGTCTAATGATGATGATATTGCTGATAAAATAGAAAGTGAATACGACAGATTAAAAGAGAATCAATTAAAAGAGTTTGCTATTAATTCTAGAGTAGTTCCTAATATAAACAAGTGGGTTTTAAAAGATTCTTTAACTGTTAGAGATCAACCATATTATTTGAATGCTAATGAGGCTTTTGGTAGAACTAATTTTTCTCCAGATATAACTTCAACTTCTAGAAATAAAAATGATATGACCCATGAGTGGTTCTATATGGATAAAATTCCAAAATATTTAAGATATGATCAATTAAATAGTACGTTCTCATATATTAATTATATCGAGGATTTTGAATTAACTCCAGATTTATTTAAAAGTGTTAAAAATGATTATTTTGATAAGTTTATGATTACCGAAGGTTTTGAAAAGAATCTAACAGTAGATGATCTAAGTTTAATGAGAAATGATATTGGCAATTATAGTTTTATACAAAATATAGAGGATGACTTTAACAACACATTCTTTAAAACAGAATTAAAGAAAAAATATACACTAATAGATGGTGGAGATACAAGTTCATTTGCTAGTACAATATTTAAAGGTCTTAAGGTTGTTTTAAAAAATAGAAAGGAATTTATTAATAAAACAGCATTAGATTTTGTAAAAAGTAGCGAATTTAATGGATACAAATTTAGTATTTTATTAAAGACTAAAACGGATGTTAATGCAAATGACATAGATTTTGAGGTTATTCAAAATAAAAAATTCAAATTTGTAATATTCTTTATCACTGTGGATATTAGTGATTATTGGATCAAGGGTAACATGAATAGAAAACTCTTGTATGAATTAAATCATAAGATATTGTACAATCACAGTGAAGGAGATTATGAATATGCTAATACAACATTCGATGGTGCACTTAATTGGAATCAAACTGATTTTACAGGTAATACACCATATTCAATAGAAGGTATAGATCACTTTGACGGAAGTCAACCTAATTTTGATAATCAAATATTATTAGGTGAGAATGGATTATACGGAGACGTATTAATGGATATTTATCCAAATACACCTGGAAATAGCATATATAAATTTTCGATTTCTTCTGTAGAAAATTCTAATCTTATTAAAATTCAGTCTTTGCCTGTTAATGTATCTGATCCTACCGATGTACTAGATGTTACATACATGCCTAACTATATACAAAGACAAATTAAATATTATTATGTCAATGGTGGTACTGGTATACATAAATCATTATTAGAAAAACTATCTATTAACAGTGTAGCAGACATGATAAACTTAAATGACGATAGTGTGTCATATACTACTGTTGAAGAAGATGGTACCGAAAATAAAAATAGATTTACTATTAATTTCGAAGATGGTACTGAGATAGTTAAATATGCATCCATTAGTATAGAAGAGGACAATGATAAGCCTAAGAGTTATAAATTATTTAAAGGTATCATTGGATATAATTTAGTTAATTCTGAAGAACCTGAATATTATCCATTTTTGATTAGACATAATGGAGATTATACTGTTGATTTTAAACCCGTTATTACATTCACAGACATGTATACTCATTTTAAATCAAATAGATTACAATCTACAACTGATGTCAATGAGTCTAAATTAGAGTCAATTTTATATAGACATTCTTTAAATAGTGTTAAAGAACTAGAGACTGCGAAATCATATTATGAAAGATATAATAGATGCGGAACCACGTTTAATGTAGGTTTTATTAAAGATGGTAATATCCATGATAATAATTGGGGTATTATTAAAAATCACTTCTATCACAAAGTGAATGAAATTAATCCAGAGGGTGTTACTAAATTATCTGAGTCTAGTGATAAACTACCGTTATATCCATTAATTGATGAAATTGCAATTTCTAAAAAAGATGTAAATGTTTTTAAATCTTCATGGGATAAAGATTATTATACTAGATCTTTTTCTTCAGGAGAATCTCAAGATATTCCTGGAACTATAAACAACGCAGAAGAGAAATCATATCTTTCTTCTACCGCGATGAAAATAAATGATTCATATGATGTTATTTCATTTACATCTCAGCATGTAAATAGTCAAGAGGATTTAGATCTTATTTTAAAGAATGCTACAAATCAAAGTGAAGTAATAATATTTGAAGATGAAGATCAACTCGTAGCAGATTTTTATATAAGTGATTCTGTTGTTAGATTATTAAAAAACGATGGAGTTTTAAATAGAATTAAAAGTTATGTAAAAGCTATTGATTCTGCTGGCGATAAAACAACATTAGAAGATGATGCAGAGTTTTACATAAATAGAAATATTATTAAGAAATTTGTAGTTGATTCTATATCTTTGTATACTCGCAGATTTAAAGGTTCTAAATCGAGTATAACTGACATTACAAATGTTAATAATCCAGGTGAAAATGGATTTTCCCCCGACAATAACTTTACGTTTAAACCGCACAAACAAAAGCCTATGAATTTTAGGTTGATATATAATAAAAGATTAGGATATTCTTACGACATCAAACCTATGATAAAAATAAAGTCATAAAATGGCAATTAACATTCAAGAGATATTACATCCAAGCGATTCAGACTCTATAAAGTTTGAAAAGATTAACTATAATTTTGATCAAATTTTAGCAAATGGAGGAGGACCTGCTGGTCCCAAAGGTCAAAAAGGTGATCAAGGACAGGTTGGTTCAACAGGACAAAAAGGTGAAAAAGGAGATATCGGTAATACTGGTCAAAAAGGTGAATCTGGTGCTACTGATAGTCCATGGTATAAAGTCGAGGTAGATTCTAATAATGATGGTAGAAACGAAATTACCATTCTAAAACCCAAAATAGGCACTGATTTAAATATGCCTATTATTTGGTTAGGTGATCCTAGTTTTGAAGAAGGTTTAACTGATGGTGATATTGATACTAATTCTAGATTGACAATTGCAAAAGATATAACATTTGAAAATTATATTAAATTACAACACAACGTAAACAAAACAATAGTATTAACTAGTACTGAATCAGGTGCGTATTCTAAATTTAATTTTCAAAATTCATTCGGTAGCACTAATATAGAATTTGGTGCCACAACAGATAAAATTACATTCTTAGCCAATACTTCTTTTTTTAGTGCCACAGGTGCGGGTGTAAATCTAAAATCTATAGGAGACACTAATATAAAACTAGAAACTTCTGGTAATGGTATATTAGATGTTGATATAAACGCAGAGTTTAAAGGATATTTAAGATTGCCTGCGGGTTCTACTGGAGAAAGACCAGTAACACCGCAATATGGTATGATTAGATATAATACTGATTTAAATATTGTAGAAGCTTATTATAACGATAACACTTGGAAAGAATTATGTACTGATTGTGGTTCTCCGGTAGGTGATAGTATAGGTATTTCCGGAGGAGATATTAATGCTAACGCAGATGGATCACCCGCTACGGATACTATTTCTATATCTGGAGGAGATATTGATGCTAACACTGATGGATCTCCTACCGGTAATGCATCTATTTTTATAGATCCATTATATACTACAGGTGACAGTGATACTGTAGCAGATTTATATTACGTATACAATAAAGTTGAGACTTTATATTTAAATTATGTAATTACTCCAGCAAATACAGTATTAGACTATTCAGACATTTCTGTTAATGAACCCGGTTTAAATATCACTGTAGATTCTGCTAATAGTAGAGTTATTATAGAAACTGTGCTTAGAGCAATAGGTACACCATGGGTTGTTAGAATAAGTCATCCTCAAGATGTTAATAAGTATGTTATTTGGAATATACACCCGATTGCAGAAAATAATCCAACTGCAACACCAGTGTCTACAGCATCTGCAACGCCAGTTCCAACACCAGTGTCTACAGCATCTGCAACACCGGTTCCAACACCAGTGTCTACAGCATCTGCAACGCCAGTTCCAACGCCAGTGCCTACATCAGCTGCAACACCGGTTCCAACACCAATAGCGACAGCATCTGCAACGCCGGTTCCAACGCCAATAGCGACAGCATCTGCAACGCCGGTTCCAACGCCAATAGCAACAGTATCGGAAACACCAGTTTCAACGCCACTGTCTACAGCATCTGAAACGCCAGTGCCTACTGATGGAGGCGGAGGAAGCCCATCATCATAAAAATAAAACAAGATAAATATAAAAACATAAATATAAAAATGGCAGCAAACGAATACATAAGAACAGTGAATATCACACCCCTAGGGACTTCATATTCATGGGATACACCACCTAATTGGATTACAATCGTAAGGGTGGGAACTACTGATGATTGGACAATTACAGTAGCGCCTAATTCGGGTGTTGCCAGAAACGCAACGCTTACTGTTAGACATGCTAACACAAGTACAATTGATACTATTGAAGTGACTCAGGCTGGTAATACAGTTATTACGCCAACTTCAACGCCTGCACCAACTGCGGCTCCAACTTCAACGCCAATACCTACAGTAGCGACAACGCCGGTTTCAACACCAATACCTACAGTAGCGACAACACCGGTTTCAACACCAATACCTACAGTAGCGACAACACCGGTTTCAACGCCAGTGCCTACTGCAGCTGCAACACCGGTTCCAACACCAATAGCGACAGCATCTGCAACGCCGGTTCCAACACCAATAGCGACAGCATCTGCAACTCCGGTTCCAACGCCAATAGCAACAGTATCGGAAACACCAGTTTCAACGCCAATAGCGACAGTATCGGAAACACCAGTTTCAACGCCAAAAGCGACAACACTGGATCCAACACCTTTTCCTACACTAAGTCCAACTGCAACATCATCTAGCAGTGGTGGCACAGGTGGCGGTGGATGTCACATCGCAGGTGAATTAATTACAATGGCCAATGGTGAAACTAAAGCTATTGAAAATATTAAAATTGGAGACGCATTATTGTCCTTTAATGTTAACGGTTATAGTTTCGATGAAAATGCTTATCTAAACTGGTCATCGCATGTAGATAATTTTGAAGGAGAATTTACTTCTGTGAGTGTAACTAACATTAAAATAGATTCATATGATTCATATTACGATTTTAATAACGGATCTTTGAAAATTACATACGAACACCCTATATTAATTAAAAACGCAGATAATATTGTTTCTTGGAAAACTGCAAGAGATTCTGATGTGGGAGAATATATGTTAAATGAAAATAATGAATGGGTTTTAATTACTTCTAAATACTTAATAAGTAAAAATGAGCCGTTTACAACATGGACACTAGATGTGGAAACAGAAGATGTGTATTTTGCTAATGGTATATTAGTACATAATGCAGCCGATGAAGTTATATCAAAGGACGATGATTCCGGAGATGGTTTTGGAGAACAACTTGGATAATAAATTATGATTAATTTTAAAAACATATTAACTAATAAGAACACCCTTACATTTGTATTGGGTGCTCTTTTTGTTTTATTGTTTCTAAGACAGTGTAATCAAACTGAAAATCTTAAACATGATTTAGAGGTAGTTCAACAAACAGCAGATAGAAATTTAAATAATTATTTAGCTTCAAAGGATTCTGTTAATCAATTAATAGCGGAAAACGGTAATTTAATATCTAAGATAAGATCTTATGAATTTGATATAAATGATTTAAAGGATGATCAAAATGAATTGGTTTTAAAATACAGAAAGGCTCTTAATTTAAATAAGGATTTAAACAAAGTTAATACTCTTTTATCAGCTGATATAGATATCAAAGATAGTTTATTGGCGGACGTAACATCATCTGAAGTGGATTCAACAACAACTAAATTAACGTTTTCTAAGTTTGATGATTTTGGTAATGGTAATTCTAGAAATTTAATGGGTAATATGTTAATAACAAGACATGATACTGGATTAAATTATGGAAATGCTTCTTTTGATATAGAACATACGATTAGTCTATTAGCAGCCATAGAAAGAATAAACGGCGCGGATCAATTAAAAATTTCTACATCATATCCAGGATTAACTTTTAGTAATATAGAAAATATAAACCTTATAAATACAAGATTAAATCAAAAACCTAAAATGAAAGGAGGATGGTCAGTAGGTATTGGTATCGGTTATGGAATCAATCTAAACAGCAATCAAGTAATAAGTACTGGTCCATCAATCGGATTAGGATTATATTATTCTCCTAAATGGTTAAGATTTTAAAATTAATATAAACAATGGCACAATCATCTAGATATTTTTACTTAGATTCTGATATTCTTTTAGAATTTATTTACCACGACCAATCAAATCCTTCTAAATATCAAATAGAAGTAGATGACAATGGTAGCGAGGTAAAATTCTTAGACACAATTAAGGGTAATCCATTTGCAAAAAGACACTTAATAAATGAATTAGGAAGCGCTGTTGTTAATTTTGATGTTACTGAAAATTCAGGTTACATATCTGTAGAAAACTTTGCTGCAAGAACTCTTTTATTACAGAGCGGTAAAACTTATAAGTTTAATTTAAGTGAATTAACTAATCCAGAATTATTTCAAATTAGTGGTGCTTTAGGAATTTATTCTTATTCAAATGTTACTAAGATTGGTCAGTTTACACCTAATCAAACTGGCACAATCGAATACATGTGCGGAGATTTAATAGGAGGTAAAATTATAATAGACACTAGAGCAAATCCATTATTTGCAAATCCAGATGAAAATACTGGTAATGATATTAATCAAACTATAGGTAGATATCATGCTGTACAATCAGATGCAAGCGGTACTAGATATGCTTTATTAGGATATGATTCTACGGGTGATTATGAAATGTTCAATTATATTAATAATAATGTAAGTTGGACTGGTGGTAACGAAACAGATCTTTTAAATTACCAAACTGAAGCTACTGCTAATATTAATTATATTAAATACGATAGTATTAGATTACACTTTAGGAGTGGTTATAATTTTTCTGCCAGAGGTTATGAAGGATTTTTATTTGAAATAGCGGCGAAGAGATCTTCTAATGTAAGAAATAATTTAACTCAACTTGTTTATTTAAATACTAGTAATTATGAATATGCTAATCCTAAGCCATTTATTTTAGGAGAAACACTGTATAGCAAATTTATAGATCTTAAAATACCCACATTAGTTCAACAAAATGAAGAATTCAATGATAGGTTTTATGGAGATGGTACAATAGGTTCAAGTGATTTAGATCCTTCTTCTAATTATGAACTAACGTTTAAATTAATTGATCAATTAGAAACCTTTAATGGATATGATTATTTCATTACTGGTGAAGAAAATAGATTTACGATATCAAGAGAAGATGAATTTCAAGATTTTACAGTAGTCGTAGAAGACGCTGATGATGGAGATTATTTTAGAATATACGGTGAAAAGGATAATTCTATAGGTGCGTTTGAAGCATATGTATTAAATCAAATAAACACAACTTCAGACGATATTATAGTAATGTATGACATAGATGTTTTTGAAACTATAGGTACATCTGAAATTAAAACATTCCAAACTTCATATACACAATATGAGGACTTTAACACACCCATTGTGTTTAGACCTGTTATTATGAATAGTAGTACAGCTTCTAGTTTTTCTATTGATGTTATAATGAGAATATGGAATCAAACTGATAATACACAAATTGTAAAAATGGCTAGTTTAACAGTTAAACAAGCTGCTAAATATGGTAAGAGATTAAATAAACTAAAAATTAATTCTCCTAATCAATTAACCGAAGTATACAATGTATTACCTCAACTAGCATCTAACAAAATAATAAATGGCATTTTTACTGACAACATGCCTAAAAGTACTAAGTATGTCCCTACATTTTTAGAGAGACATAATGTAATTGCTTCCAAGTCAAAAATTGTATTTGAATCTAATACTGACGATATTACAAGACAAGATATTAGTGAAGTAGATACTTCTGATTTTAAATCTGAAGGTGATTTGCTCATTAAAATTCCGCCGTTCACATCATATTATAAATTTGTAATAGCTAAAAGAAAAGGAGATGATGTAGAATTCATATCATTTACTAATATAGAAAATGTAATCATGACATTTGGAGATGGTAAACAAAAATTAAAATTTAATAATATATTCAATAAGGATATTAATATGGGTGAAGGTGAAGTACTCTTTAAAATAAGTGAAGCAAATGCTAACACAATAAGGGGTATGAAAAACAATACATTCTATATTAGTGTTAATAATGGTATAGATGAAAATATGATTTTATCAGGTAAATTTGAAATCTAATTATGGTATTAAATAGCAGAAATAATTCATTCGATTTTAGGTTTCCTAGGGGATTTGTACCTAAAGATGTTGCAGATAAGTATAAAAAATATTTAAATAAAATACCAGGAAGTTTACTATCAGAACCTGTAGATTTTATTAATTACAGTATACAGGGTATTAATATACCAGGTGTATCGTTTGATCCATTATCACAAGAAGATAACGATGGTACTAAGAGATATCACAGGGGTGCATTGCCAATTCAAAATGTAATTAATAGAGAATTTACGGTCAGTATGCAATTGTTGGATGGTTTTATTAATTATTGGATTATGATGGATACTCTTTTGTGGTATTATGCTAGATCAACTAAGCAGGCATATATTATAGATCCATTGTGTTTAAGAATATTAGATGCTGAAGGTGCATCTGTAGCATATATGGAATTTACAGATTGTATCATGAATTCTATTAACGAGTTAAATTTAAACTTTGCGGAAAATGTTGCATCCTTTAATACATTTGAGGTTACATTCTATTATAATAAATTAAATCTTAGATTAGAGATAGAATAAAATAAATTGATATATAATATATGAAAACATTTAATAAATACTTAATCGAGAACACTATCACTGAGAATGATATGAAACTTGTTAACGAAGGTCTTCAAGAAGAGTGGACTCCTGAATTAGAAGCTAAAATAGATGAGGCTTTAGAATTATTCGAAAAGGAATACATGAAAGAGGATGGTACATACGACTTAGAGAGACTTAACGAAGAAATAACAAATGAAGGTTTCTTTGGTTCTATTATAGGTGGTTTAACAGGGTTTGCATTAGGTAAATCAGTTGGTAAAATGGTAGCAAAAGTTTTAGGTATTCAAAAGGGTATCTTTTATGATCTATTAACTTCAAGACTTGTAGGTGCCGCTCTAGGTGCTAGTCTTGGTAAAAAACTATAAATGAATTACCTCGCAGTAGATTTTTCTCTAAATTCACCAGGTATATGTTTATATAATGATAAAGGTAAGAAATATCATTTTATTAGTTATATAAAACCTAAAACTGGAACAAAGGCTGAACAAAAACTACAAGAAGAAATATCCTTATTAGAGGATGTTACTTTGGTTGATCAACCTGATTTTACTAACAATGAAGCTTTCTCAAGTGCTGAACTCTTAAAGGTTAAGCGCTATGATAAAATGGCAGCCGACATTATAAATCTTGTCTTACAAAACTCATACGATGGTGATGGGTTTATTGTTTCATTTGAAGGAACTTCTTATGGTTCTAAGATGGGAACTAATAATATGATAGACATGGCAGCAGGCGCTGCAATTCTAAAACTCAAACTCTTAAAGACCTTAAATCCCGATGACATCTTGACTGTGGCTCCAACTACTATTAAGAAATTTGCTGGTAAAGGTAATATGAATAAGCTTCAGTTGTTTGAGTCCTTTCAAAAAAACGTGAACGAAGACCCAATCTTAGCTAAAAGTCCTTTGTGGAAAATAGTTAAAGACCTTGAAATTGGGAAAAAGATCCCGAAGCCCCTTGACGATCTTGTTGACGCTTATTTTCTCGTTGCATACGTTGCAAGCCTCCAAGCCTAATCTATCTTCTGGCTTAACTAACATTTGTTATATGCAAGTTGTATAAAACTGTTTCATTTTAAATTAAAAAAAAATAATTTAATCTCTGGTGAAACAAATTCAAATGTGGATATATAATAAGTATATTAACAAAAGCTAAGATATTAGTCAATTTTATGTTGTGTACTACTGAAATCATGAACCTGAACAAAGCTCTCATTATAATGGTGCGAGAGCAAAAGATCACGACACAAGAGCGTGAAGACTTACTTCGTAAAGCTGGTTTACAAAAACTAGAGAGCAACAGGTGGCAAGATTCAGAAGGTGCTATACTTACAATGCAAAATATTTGAAACCTTTTGTAATATACATTTATAAGAACTGAAAGTAATTTCAAGGTAAACAAATTTAACAAATTAAACAATTTAAAGGTATGAGTGATTCATTTGACATTTTTAACTTGGGTGTAGAAGACGTAGAAACGCATCAGGCACCCACAAGTACAGCTTCAAACGAAGTGTACAAACCAACCGCAGACGACGGTAAAGACGGAACTTACAAAGCATTAATTCGTTTTGTACCAAATCCAGAAAACCCTCGTAATTCCCTAATCCAAAAATATGTACACTGGTTGACAAACTCAAGTGGTGATGGTAAACTAGTTGATAGTCCATCTACTATTGGTGAGAAGTGTCCAATTGCAGACGTATTTTGGAAACTACGTAAATCAGATTCAGCTGTAGATCGTAAATCTTCAGAGAAGCTGAAAAGACGTCAACAATACTATTCTTTAATTAAGATCATTAAAGATCCACAGAACCCAGAATTAGAAGGTACTTACAAAGTATTCAAATTCGGTTACAAAATTAAAGAAAAAATTGACGCTGAGTTGAAACCAGACTTTGGTGAACCAACACAAGTATTTGACCTTTTTGAAGGTAAGAACTTTGAGTTGATCATTACACGTCAAGGTGAATACAATAACTACGACAAGTCTAAATTCTCTGCTAGTCAATCTGCAATTATTATGGGCGATGCTCCAGCAGAAAGAACAAAAGAGACTATGACGTCTATCAAAGAAGAATTAGAGAATGCGCCTTCATTGAAAGGGTATGATTATCAAGCATGGGACGAGGACACTCGATCATTCGTAAACGATGTATTGAGAATGTACTTAAATCCAGGTGATTCTATCGCAGAAGTTACTACAACGACTACTAAGAAAACTGCAAAAGCTACAAATACATCTGCACAAACAGCTGTAGCTGAAGCTCCAGTAACAACAGAGTCAACTTCAAGCGTATCATCAGAAGATGATCTAGATTCTTTCTTGAATGACCTCGACATCTAATATACAACTTACTGAAGAGTTAAAGGATAAAATAAGATATGCACTTAAACAAGTAGTATCTCAAGTACATCCTGAACCTAATAAGAAGCTACTAAAGGACATGCATGGGCGAATAACCTGTGCATGTCCCTATTGTGGTGATTCCCACTCGGACGATACTAAAAAACGAGGTAATATCTTCTGGGACACTCTACAGTATCACTGTTATAATTGTAGTTATCACACTAACTTATATTCCTTTTTAAAAGATCATGAAGTTAAATTAGCCACAAGTGATGATTCATTTATGGTTATAGATTACATTAAACAAAATAAGATACAGGTTAATTCAGAATCTGTACTGAAGCATGATGCATTAAGAAAGGTTCAAGAATTATCAATTGATATAGATACATTTAAAGCTAAATTTAAGGCAAAGGTAATAGAACCAGGCGATTGGATTTGGTTTCAATTAAAAGATAGACTACTACACAATAGAGTAGATGATTTCTTGTATTCTGAAAAAGAACATAGACTTTGGATTCTTAATTTTGGTGCAGATAATAAAATTATAGGTGCACAGACACGTAGAATGAAGGGATACGGACAAAGATATCTAACATATGATTTACCAAAATTGTATGAAGAGATGGGACAACCTTTAGAATTATCCAACGAAGAACTAACGTCTCTTACTAAAGTATCAACATTATTTGGAATTATGCAATTAAATTTTCAAAGGCCTATTACTATATTTGAAGGCCCGTTAGATGCTAAATTCATGGCAAATTCCCTCGCCCTTGCAACTGCTGGTAGATCAACTGATGACTTTGATGAAATTCCAACAGTTAGATATATGTTTGATAATGATGTAACTGGTAAAAAGAAAATGGCCGAGAAGCTTAAAAAGGGTAGACCTGTTTTTATGTGGTCTAAATTTCTTAAAGAAAATGGGTTAGATAAATATAATATCAAAGATCTTAATGATTTGATGTTGAAATGTTTTGAGCTTAAAATCGATGCTCATAAAAAGATCGATCAATATTTCACCTCTAGTCAATTAGATCTATGGTACGTATAGAAGATATTAGTATAATGGTTGAAGACAACTTCGAAGAATTTCAAAAAGACAGTGATAGGTTTAAAGGTATGAAACTTTTATTAGATTTCAAACCATTGGATCTAAGTATCGAGTCACCTGACATTGAAATGCCAAAACCTAAATTTAAGAAAAGACAAATAACGTCTAAGTTCATCAAGCCTAATCCCAATAAGAAATCATTATTTTAATATGAGTAAAGAAAATATTTTAGCATTGGACCGCAAATTAAGTGGCCAAAGAACAGAGTGGACTAACAACATTAAAGGATTAGCACAAAGTTTAAGAAATTTAAACACCATGGAGGAAACTATTGCTGAAGTATTATCTTCTAGACAATCTCTCGTTGAGCAGATGTCTTATTTAAATATGAAAGTAAAAGAACAGAAAAATAAAGTAGCAGTTAGATATAGAGAAGCTTATATTAGATATTATGAATATGATTATAAGTTAGGAGAAAAACAAAAAGAGAAGTTTATTGAAACTGATCTAGCTGATGAAAACATGATATTATCTCATTTAGAAAATCAAGTGGAATTCTTTAGAGATTCGGTAAAAACCCTAGATAACATGGGCTTTGCCATTCGTAATAGACTTGCATTAAAAGATCTATAACGACAAATAAAAATGCTCTAACAATGTGGAGCTTACGTTAACTGAAAACAAACAGTTGTTACGCATTGATGCAGCAACTGAATTAGAATTGGAACAACTCAATATTTCTTTAAATAGAAGAATTGAGTCTTGGCGTTTTAACCCTTTGGTCAAAAAGGGTTTATGGGACGGTTATGTTTCGTATATTAAGGATGATAAATGGATTCCTTCGGGTTTATGGCGAGAAGTCATGGGCATATGTAAAGAATATAAATTTGAATTTAAGTTAAATGGTATTACAGATATATTTGATACCAATATAAATCAAGAAAAGTTTACTCAATGGGCGTTAGATTTTTTCGAAAAATCAGAAATAACACCAAGAGATTATCAAATAGAAGCAGCTTTTAATATTTTAAAATTTAAAAGATGTCTAAGTGAATTAGCAACTTCAGCTGGTAAAACATTAATTTCGTTTTTAACAGTTGCTTATTTATTAGAACATGAAAAGGCTAAAAAAATCTTATTTATAGTTCCTAATGTTTCTTTAGTAGTACAAGCAAGTGAAGATTTTTTAGATTATAACTATAGAAATGCAGTAGACATAAAAGTACAACAAATATATTCTGGTCAAAAAATAAGACCGGGAAGAAATGTAGTCATAGGAACTTATCAGTCTCTAGTTAAAAAAGACAAATCTTATTTTAGTGAATTTGATGCTATAATTGTGGATGAAACGCATAAGGCAAAATCAGCATCTATTAAAACTATCCTTCAAAAATGTGTTAATGCAGATTACAAATATGGATTATCGGGTACTATACCAAAAGAAGGTACTTTAGATAGATTGACATTAATGGCATACACCGGACCTCTTATTACTGAAATAAGTGCAAATTACTTGCAAAATGAAGGACACATTGCTGGTTGTAAAGTAAAAATAATTAAAATGGATTATGCTCCTCAATCTACAAAGGACGCATTTAGAGAAATGTCACAAAATAGATATGAAAGTAAAGATGTTTTTAAATTTGAACAAAACTATGTCATTAATTCACCAGGCAGGCTTAACTTTATTACAAGTATTATTTCCAGAGTACGCGGTAATAGTTTGGTCCTTTTCCACAGGATTGAACATGGTAAAAAAATATATGAAAAACTTCGCAGAGACAGTGATAAAACTGTTTATTATGTTGACGGTGGAATTGATAAAGATATACGAGAAGAACATAAAAAGAAAATGGAAGCAGGCGAAGAAGTTGTTATTGTTGCGTCTTACGGTACCTTCTCAACAGGAATCTCAATCAAAAAAATTCACAATATCTTTTTTACAGAATCGTTCAAATCAGAAGTAATAATTAGACAATCAATCGGTCGAGGATTACGCCAACATAAATCCAAAGATAGCGTAAATATTATTGATTTTGTAGATGATTTAAGTTCATCTGATTGGGATAACTATTTAATAAGACATGCTAAAGAACGCCAAAGAATCTACAGAGAACAGAAGTTCAAATACGATATTAAAAATGTAGATTTTGAAGGAGATATATAATAAAATAATAACATTCAAAAAACAAAAACAATATTATGCAAAAATTAAAATCTTTTCAACAATTTGCTACGGAAGTTCAAATTTCTAATACTAGAAAAATTGAAGAAGAAGCAATCGCAAAAAGAAGCAATGAAGCAGAAACGTTTAAAAACTTACTCTCTGAATTTAATGTCACTTCTGTTAAAGAATTAACTGAAGATCAAAGATCAGAATTTTTTACCAAATTAAGAGGTGCTGAAATTAATGAAGCAGTTACACTTATTGAAGAAGGTACAAGAGGTCAATTTGGTAAAATCGACAAGAAAGGTAATATTACATCGATATACACTCATTATGATTCGTATCCAGAAAACATGTTACCTATCATTAAAAAATCTTTTAAAAATTCAAAATCAGTAGATGCTGTTATTGCAAAGGGAGATTGTTCTGGTTTAGAAACCAGTATTGATAAGATAAATTTTTATGGAGATAAAAATGCAATGACACCGTCAAAGGGTTCGATCTCGGATGTTTCTAAATATTTAAGAGATGTAGCTAATAACGGTGGAGCAGAATTTGTTTATCTTTGGGACGAATCTAATAAAGAATGGTTAATGGCAGACATTTATGCTAATGGTTACGATGAATTAGTACCAGCATTTGAATCTGTCTCAGTTTCTGTAAATGAAGCTATTGCAGTACAATTTAAAAGAGACGCTAAGAAAGTTGTTACAGTTTACAATAATCTATTTGCAAAAAAATTAACTGACTTTGGTGCAATGTCTAAAGAATCAGTGTTAGGTTGTATTAAGTACTTATTTGAAATGGCAATGGAAGACGCAAACTTCTCAAGAGAAGGTTTTGCAATTTCTAAAAACATTAAAGGCTCAATTTCTTCATATGAAGTAAAAATGCCAGGATTAGGCGGATACTATATTAAAATAGGAGCAACTACAACAAAGAGAATTTTAGATCAATACTATTCAGATATCGCTAATGCAGCAGGATGGTCGGGTATTGGTATCGTTGAAGGTACTGCACTTTATTTACAACAAATCAAACAAGAAGCTGCAGGGCAATCTTTATTAAACGCATTTAACATGTTCAATGAATCTACTGTCGTAGAAGCTGGTGAACTACTTTGTGAAGCTACTGTTGTCATGGATGCAATAAACCCTGAAGATAAGGACTTTTTAAAATTCTTAAAAAAGAATAAAGTTGAAATCACAGATACTGTAAAATCAGGCCCAACTGGACACCCTGAAATTACAATGCAAGGAAAAAGAAAAGATCTTGAAAAGGTTCTTGCTGATGGCGAATACGGATGGGACGATCCAGATTTAGCTGAATATATCGAAGAGTCTAAAGTAAACGAAGCTGAAGTTAATTCTGATGAAGAATTTAATGAATATGCAATAACAGTTTTACAAAAAGCATTTGGTGAAGATTATGATGAGGCTAAAGCAAAAAAAGTAATTGATGGAATTTTAGCTAAAGCTGATGGAGATTATGGCGTAGCAGTAGGTATGTTGACCAGCTCATTAGGAGCATAATAAAAACAAGATACATATCTTATGAAGATCTACAATAATTTTGAACAGTTTGTAACTGAGAGATTACATTCAAATATAAAAGAAGCTTTAATTTTAGAAGGTGGAGCTGCCGGTCACATGGCACATCCGTTTGATGATAAGTCATTAACATTCGCAGACTTCAAAGCTCTTATAGAAGCTGGTTTAAGTGGTGAACTTAATTTTGAAGAAGACGCTACTGAAAAAACTGATGGACAAAATGTATTCGCAACTATTCAAAATGGTGAAGTTAAATTTGCTCGTAATAAGGGTGAACTTATAACACCAATGGATCTTCAAACATTTAAGCAAAAATTCGACGGTCATGCATCAGCAATGGTCGAAGAAACATTTAAATTTGCAGCAGAAGATTTAGCCAATGCATTAATTAAATTACCAGCTAAAGTTCAACAAGAAGTATTTGAAAATGGTCTTAATTGGATGAATATGGAATTGATCTATTCTAAAAATCCAAACGTAATCTATTATGACAGAGATATTATTCAATTTCATGGTATAAAAAAGACAGATGGTAATGGTAATATAATTGGTGAAGATAGTAAACCTGCATCAGTAATAGCAAAAGCATTAGAGTCTGTTAAAGCAAATGTCGGTAAAACATTTACTATAATTCCACCTCAAATAATTAAATTAGGCAAGGATCTTAATTTTGAAGAAAATAAAAATAAATTTATCAAGAAGGTTGAAGCACTCCGCGACAGATATAATTTGACAGACGCTGATGAAGTTAGCCGCTATCATGAAATGTGGTGGAGAGAAACTATAGATTCAAATTTTCCAGATTTAACACAAGATCACAAAGAAGGTTTATTATTAAGATGGGCATATGGTGATAAAAAGACTCTAAATCTAAGATCATTAGATAAAGATCTCGGTAAAGAAAAAGCATCTTTAATTAAAAAGTTTGACAAAGAGGATGTGAAAAAGAAATATAAAGAGAACATTAGACCATTTGAAGATCTATTCTTAGAGCTTGGTTCTATTATTCTAAAAAATGCTTCTAATTTTGTTGCGGCCTCACCAGACGCTGAAATGCAAAGATTACATAATCAAATTAGAACTGAGGCTAAAAAAATTAAAAAAGGCGGATCAATTGATCAAATACAAAAGGTCGAAGCTGAATTAGCTAGATTAGAAAGAATAGGTGGAATTGATTCAATTATGCCAACTGAAGGTATTGTCTTTGTATATAAAGGTAAGACTTTTAAATTAACAGGAACATTTGCTGCAATTAACCAGCTCATGGGTATTATTAAGTACGGAAGATAAACAATATAACATGGCATTACAAAACTTAAGAACATATTTTCAATCTACCAATATCAATGATTTCCAATCAATGTTAGATTTACCATGCGTAGTATCTGAAAAAATACAAGCATCTTCTTTTCATGTAAAGAAAACATCAACAGGATTCCAGTATTATAAAAGCGGCTCTAAGCATGCTATGGATAAAGTAGATAGAACGATGGTTAAATATTATGAAAATGCTATCAATTATTTTGGAACTATCGTAAAGGATGTAACAGAAGACATGCCGCTTGATTGGAAGTTTGGATTTGATTATATGATAGATAATAAAACGGTAGATATAGAATATGAAGTTCTGCCAAAAAACAACTTAATATTAACACATATTCAAATATTAAATCCCAATAACGATACTCAAATTAAAAAAGTAGTTAGAGATCCACAAATTTTAAATAAGTGGGCAGATAAATTAGGTGTACAGAGACCTCCGATTATTTTCCAAGGTAAATTACAAGAAAATCAAAAGAAAGATTTAGTAAATCTTTTAGCCATATCAGATTCTGATTTTTCTATTAAATATAAAGATCAATCATTTACTAGAACAATATATAATATTTTTAATAATGGCCTTACTAATCCAGCATTAAACACATCTTTTGATGATGATATAGATGGATTAATAGTTAATTTTTACGAAGGTAAAAATCCAAAGAGTTTTAAATTAGAAAGATTTGATAGAAAACCAGCTGAAGATAGAAAACCTTCAGACATGTATCAAATATCTCTATTAGATTTAGTTGAATATTTAGAAGATTTTGATATATCAAGTGTTAGTTTAGAAGAAGAGGAAGCAGATCTACGATATATTGAATTGATTTCTAGTATATTTAATGCATATGTAGAAAAAAACGCATCGAAATACATAGGTACTAATTTTGATTCTGCGGACTTCTCAGATAATAAAGGATTTCAACTCAACACTGTTTTTATAAAAAACGAAAAAACAATTTCACTTGTACAAAATAAAGTCCTATCTGAATTATTTAAAATTGCATTAGGTAGTTTTAGAAAGAGAAGAAACAGAGAAACAGACATTATTAATAAAGATTTAATGAAACAAATCAATGATATAGTAGATGTTATTGAATCTATAGTAATGTCAAAAACTAATGAAAACGGCGTTATGAACTTTAAAACATATTTACTTAATCAAAAATTACAATATACTGAAAGTCCTATATTAGAAGGGCTTACAGTTAAATATCCAGAACATGGTAAAACACCAGTTAACATGTTTGTTGGTCGTTTCCAACCATTTACATTGGGTCATGCCAAGGTGGTCGAGACTATTCATAAACAAAATGGTTATCCAGTAGTAATTTTATTAGTGAAATCAAAAACTAAGAAAAAAGAAGATGCATTTTCTAGACCTTATGATGAAGAAACTCAGGTTGAGATGCTGAATAGTTTAAAGTCTAAATATCCGATTGAAGATGTTTTTGTAATTCCAACGGGTGGTATTGACACTATGTTCAATGCAATGAGACCGAAATACGAACCGGTACTTTGGGGAACAGGAACAGATAGAATGAAGAGTTATGGATTTCAAGTTAACAACCCAGAATATAGAGAAGATTTAGGGTGTAGAACAGATTTTGGTCTATTTGAAATTCCAAGAAGTGGTAAAAACATTTCAGCAACACAAGTTAGAAATGCAATGTTAGATGGCAATGAGAAGCTGTTTAAGAAGTTAACTCCTAAAGAAATACATCATATGTATGGTGAGTTAAAGTCTAAATTAGAAGACTCTATGGGTGTTGTAGCAGAATCAGATTCTAACACAATGACATTTGATCAATTTTTAAAGAATATATAATAAAATAATATAACAATAAAATGGCAAAAATATTTTACGTAAGAGAAAGATCTGGAGATTATGCTCAAATGAATTTCTTTAAGACAGAAAAAGAAGCATTGACATATGGTATATCTCAATGGTCGGGTTTCGACATGTATGGTGATCCAGATGATGAAGGAGATTCATACGACGAGGATAATGACGCATGGTTTGAGGGTGATTCAATTAACACAAGATCTGGAATTTTATTCTTCTTTGAAGAAAGTAGCGTTTATGTAGAAGAATTTGATGAAGCCGGTGCAAGAGAGTATGTTCAAGATGAACTTGGAGATAATGGCGCTGCTATTTTCTTTGATGGCTTTAAAAAAGGAATGTATGGTTATCTAGGTAATGGCGCTGATGGTAAACATTACAA
>ENA-OQVM01000305-OQVM01000305.1-marine-metagenome-genome-assembly--contig:-NODE-305-length-80318-cov-5.708254_pt1 | contig 80318 bp, 80 predicted proteins | sample MGYA00237776_ERZ505498 | MGnify/ENA primary metagenome ERZ505498 (study PRJEB26159, sample SAMN06265151) | marine metagenome | isolation source: Helgoland LTER site | place: Germany:Helgoland, sampling... | reverse complement strand
CTTCACGTTCGCGTAACCCGATCGCCCCGAATGCGCTCTCGAATCCCGAGAAATCGAGGTGGGGTCAGGTACGACCCTCACCGAGTCCTCCATCTCCTTCGATCCGGCCGATCAATGCCTGGGCGAGTGGACGATGACACTCGAGGGGCAAACCAGCTCCTCGACGGCATTCGAATTCACCACACCCATCGCACTCGCGGCCAAGCAGTCGGTCACCGAAACGTTAGATGCGAAGGGTTCCTACTTCTTCAAAGGACGATCCGACGCCTTCCATTCCAAGTCTCCCCGCAAATTGACACGCCTGGCCAACTCGGTCCCCGAGAAGGCAGACGTGACCATCGCGGTGACCGGTGTCTCGGTTTCCCTCAAAGGCAAGAAGGCCAACAAATCCTTGGCGAAGAAGCGCTGCGAGCAAATCGAGGAATTCATGCGCGAGGCCCTGCCCGGGGGCAACCTGACCTTCGAAAGCACCGCTGTCGGGGCCCGCACACGCGGAGGCGAAGTTTCCACGGACGCGATTCTGCTTCGCAACACGCGCGGTAAGCCGCTCACGACCGTGTCCGTCACCTACACCACACTCCAGTAACGCTCCACCTGCGGTAGCCGCCGATGTGGTTGACTCCCAGCCATGACGTACCTACTGCGCACCATCACCGCACTCCTCGCAGCCGTCGGGCTTGCCATCGGCGCTCTTGCCGCCGCCGCACCGGCACACGCGGACGATCACGTCACCTTGACGGTGACCGAACTACCCGGTCAGGTCCGATTGATGCCCGGAGAGAAGATCGAGTTGACGCTCCAGACCAACCGCACCACCGGGTACCAATGGTCGGCATCGACAGCGGGGAAGAAGAAGGCCATCAAGGTGAGCAAGGGTGAGTACACCCCCTCGGGGTGGCGGCATGGCACGGGCACGACGAATCGATCATGCGGGCTGTTTACACCCAGACCGGCTTTGACCATCTGGGGCAGGCCGCAAGCGCCATTGAAGGCCGTTTCTGAGCCCTTCTGTGCGACATTGTGTGCGAAACTAGGCTGACTACCGCGTTTGCCTACTTTTGGCAGGCGGCAAAAACCGTTGCACTACAAGGACTTTCTACCCGTCGGGCTGACAGGATTTGAACCTGCGACCCCTTGATAGGTCCTCAAGTGCGCTGGTAAGTCTGTCTTGCTCAACCGAGAGCGCCTCCCTGAATCGAAGGTTGCTTCCAGCCATGCCCAATGCACGAGCCCTCTCAAATCGATTCTTGGCAAGTGCTGGGTCTTGTGTCGCTCGAGTGACCCCCTTTAGTCCTTCGATGAAATCTTCTTTGTTACTCGAATTAACGAGCAACCTTTCGATCATTTCAATATTTCGATCCACATGAATTGAGAAACGGCGAATAAGTGCAGCCTCAATGAGATCACTAAAATCTTGGAAGTGGTGATACAGGGAACCCTTGGAGATCCCCGATTCGAGTATTACTTCATCAATGTGAACCTTGTCAGGTCGTTCACCGTCCATTAGCGAGGCTGTGACCAAGATCAGGCGTTCCTTTGTCGGATGCGCACTTACACTCATAGAGCGAAGTTAATCACAAACTTCCCGCGCATCACTAATCTAAAAACTGACGCTTTCGGATTTATTGGGCTTTCGTGACGAATACCGCCGCCATGTGGAACTAGATCTTGGTGCGGTGGAAGTTTGCAAATGAGCGACTAGCCGTGGGGCCGCGCTGACCCTGATAACGCGATCCGTATTTTTCAGAACCGTACGGGTGATCTGCCGGACTAGAAAGTCGGAATAAACATAGCTGCCCGATCTTCATTCCGGGGAACAGTTTAATGGGCAGTGTTGCAACATTGGACAACTCAAGTGTGATGTGCCCTGAAAAACCCGGGTCAATAAAACCTGCTGTTGAGTGCGTGAGTAGACCAAGGCGACCAAGTGAGGACTTCCCCTCCAGGCGACCGGCGATGTCGTCAGGGAGTGAGACCACTTCATAGGTCGAACCCAGAACAAATTCCCCGGGGTGCAAGATAAAGGGTTCATCACCTTCAGGCTCGATCAGCCGGGTGAGGTCGGCTTGCTCGATACTGGGATCAATATGCGGATACTTGTGATTCTCAAATACCCGGAACAGTCGGTCAAGGCGCACGTCAATACTTGAAGGCTGAATCATTTCTTGTTCAAATGGTTCAACAGCCACACGCTGATTGTCGATCTCGATTAAAAGGTCCCGGTCTGATAGCAGCACACGCGAAGGCTACCGGTTTTGCTCAGCCCGCGCGGCGATAGGCACCTGGAGTGAGCCCAAGAACTTTCCGAAACTGACGGGTAAATGAACTCTGGTCGTAGAAGCCACACTCAATGGCAATCTCTCCCAAGGATTTCGACGTTTGGGTGATCAAGAAAACTGCGTGTTCGAGTCGTAATCGCTGCAAAAGCTGTTGGGGTGGCAGCCCCAAGGTTCCTCTGGCAAGTCGCTCAAGTGAAGTGGAAGACACTCCAGCGATCTGCGCCATGTGAGGTACCCGCCACGGCAGATCAATTCGTTCCCTGATCGACGTGATTACTCTTGCCAGCCCGGCATGGGCGCTATTTACTTGAGCGTGAAGATCGACCGAGAGGACTGCAACCCCTAAGGGTTCACCCGCATCAGATCGAATCACCGACTTACTAGTTACATACCAACCAAGTTGGCCGTCGGCACGGACGATTAACTCAAGGTGGTTTTGCAACGGGCGCCCGGTTCTTAGTACCAATTCGTCTTGGGCGAGATAAGAGTCAGCGAGTTCGTCACCGAAGAGTTCCCGAACTGTTTGTCCCATGACGTCACTTGATTTAAGGCCCAGCCTCGCGCAGAAACCCTCGTTGGCGTACATATGTCTGTCCTCGAGATCCTTGATCGAACCCATAACCTGCGGAACTCCGTCGACCAATTGACGGAATAGAACGACCGATTTGTTTTGTATTAATTCGACATCCACATGCATACTCTTACACAAGACAACCATTGCTGCCAGCAGTTGGATTGCTCCATGACAACCGTGAGCGACCTTCCCTCAGACGAGGCCTTGATTGAACTGGCACAAGCACGAGCTTTGGCCTTGCTCGAGGCATCCCTTGCTGACACTTCTCGCAAGGAGGCCGCCTCAGCAACTCGCCTGTCTAGATTGCTCGCCGACGAAGCGGGTCGCGATCTCCTCCTTGACCTGACAGACCAGGTTCTTCGGATTCGCAAGGCCAAGCGTTCGGCGCGCAGACTCCATGATCTGACCGGTGCGGGCGTTCCCGCGTCCCTTGGCAAATTTGATGGCTTCGGCTTGTCTGTTTTGGGAAAAATCGCTCCCCTGATCCCGGGCATCACCGCGAAGGCTGTTGACTGGAGGATCGCTAAGGACACCGCCGGAGTAATTCTTCCCTCTGAGGATCCATCGTTTAGTAAATATGTAAAGAATCGAAAAAGTGACGGTTTCAATCTCAATATCAACGTTTTGGGTGAAGCGATTCTCGGAGACGACGAAGCAACTAAGAGAACCGACTCAGTTCGCGGTCGAATTTTAAGGTCCGATGTCAACTACGTGTCGGTGAAAATCTCGGCCGTGTGCGCGAACCTTGACGTGCTGGCAAAGAAAGAATCATTGGAGCGAATCGACGAGCGACTCACCGACCTTTACCGTGCAGCTGCATCAACGACTCCCCCAACTTTTGTAAATCTCGACATGGAAGAGTTCCGCGACCTTGAGCTCTCCGTTGAGTCGTTCATGCACGTGCTTTCTAAGCCGGAGTTCCTTCAACTGCGCGCCGGTATTGTGTTGCAGGCTTACATCCCTGACAGTCACGACGCGCTGCTCACCCTTATTGACTGGGCGAACGAGCGCTTTCGCAGTGGCGGGGCACCAATCAAGATTCGTTTGGTCAAGGGAGCAAACCTGGCCATGGAAGCTGTTGAAGCAGAGTTGCACGACTGGCCCCAAGCTCCATATCCAAACAAACACGACGTTGACGCGTCCTACAAAGCAATGCTGGAAACGGCACTAACACAGGCAGACCGCGGCGCCGTTCGTCTTGGTATTGCCAGCCACAACCTCTTTGAAGTTGCGTGGGCACTAACCCTGCGCGACCTACTTGGAGCGCACGACATTATGGAAATTGAGATGCTCGAAGGCATGGCACCACCACAGTCACGCGCGGTGCGCAATGACGCCGGGGAACTCCTGCTGTATTCACCCGTCGTTGCCAAAGAGGACCGTGACGCATCTATCGCTTATCTGTCACGTCGCCTGGACGAAAACTCTTCACCCGAAAACTTCCTACGGGCACTCTTTGACATCACACCCGGATCACCCGAATGGAACCGGCAATCTGAGTGGTTCCGCAACTCCGTGCGCGAGCGTCACACCGTTGCACGTAAATCACGTCGCATTCAAAACCGGAATACCGAGATAATCCGCTACGCGGTCGACGGAAGTTTTCACCCAAGTGTTGACACCGACTTCACCCTCGCACGCAACCGTGAATGGGTCACTAAGGCGTTCAATGAAACGAAGGTCCCTGAACCGGTAATCGTCGACTCCATTTCTGAAATTGATCAAATAATTGAGCGGGCTCACACGGCACAACTTGAGTGGGCCAATACTTCGTGGGCAGCACGTCGAGTCGTACTGGCTCAAGTCGCCGAGGTCATGGAATCCCGGCGCGGTGAAACACTGGCAATCATGGCTAAAAGTGTCGGTAAGACACCACGTGAAGGTGACCCCGAGATCTCAGAGGCAATTGACTTCGCAAACTATGCAGCCCACTCAACTTTGGCGCACGAAGAGTTCATTTCCCAAGGGCTCACCTGGGCACCGCACCGCCTGGTCCTCGTTGCCGGTCCTTGGAACTTCCCGGCTGCAATTCCTAACAACGGGCTCGTCAGTGCAATTGCCGCGGGTAGCTCGGCGATCCTGAAACCAGCACCAGAAGCTCGGGCAGTCGCTGCTGCCCTCGTTGATCAATTGCACGAGGCGGGTGTCCCGCAAGATCTCGTGCAACTTGTCTGCACCCCGGACAACGAAGTCGGAACCCACCTCGTCACCCACCCCGGAGTTGACATGGTGATGTTGACGGGCTCGATTGAGACCGCGGAAATGTTTCAGAGTTGGAAACCGTCAATGCACCTCAACGCCGAGACAAGTGGCAAGAACGCCATGGTGATCACCGCTGCGGCTGACATTGACCAAGCGATCAAAGAACTGGTCAAGTCCGCATTTGGTCACGCCGGCCAAAAGTGCTCCGCTGCGAGCCTGGCAATTATCGAAGGCAGTGTCTACGACGATCCGACATTTCACATTCGTTTGGCTGACGCGGTTCGTTCACTTGCTGTTGGTGAAGCAACCGACTTCAACAATATTGTCGGCCCGGTAATTAATCCTCCAACCGGAAACCTCTTACGAGCGCTCACCACACTTGAACCAGGTGAAGCGTGGCTGGTTGAACCGATCAAGATCAACGAAACGACCTTCACTCCTGGTGTGCGCAAAGACGTCAAGCCCAACTCCTGGTTCCACCTCAATGAGTGCTTCGGCCCAGTGTTGGGACTCATGCGGGCCAGCGACCTTACCCACGCGGTTCAACTTCAAAATGCAACGCAATACGGGCTCACCGGTGGGATCCAATCCCTTGACCCGAAGGAAATTGACTTCTGGCTCGCCAACGTCCAGGTTGGTAATGCCTATGTCAATCGCCATATAACCGGTGCGATCGTGGAACGTCAACCATTTGGTGGTTGGAAGAAGTCCAGCATCGGTCCAGGCCAAAAACCCGGTGGCCCCAATCATCTTTCTGGTTACGGGAACTGGACCGAGCAAGGCATCAATATTGATTCAGCGCTCGCTGACTATAGATATCAATGGAATAACTACTTCACCCATGAACACGACCCAACTGGTCTGAAAAGTGAAGCAAATATCTTGCGCTACTTCCCAGTCGACAAAGTCTATGTTCGGTGCAGTAATCCCACGGCCCCTGAAATAGATCTCATGCGCGCTGCCTCTGCAATAACTGGCGTGCCACTCGAAATCTCAGTGCGAAGTGACGAGTCCGAAGCAGCATTGGGCAACCGAATGCAGCATGCGATCGGTGAATCCAGACTCCGCATTCTTGCTCCGGCGACCGACGAACTGCTTTCACTCGCCCACGCAGCAGGGATCACGGTCGACACCGCTCCCGTCACTGGAAGTGGTCGTCTTGAACTGACCCACTGGCTCAAAGAGCAGGCAATCTCGCGGACCATGCACCGGTATGGGCGACTGCTGAATTAAACTTTCGAATTGAAAAAGGGGTGTTCAACCAGAACATGCCACACATTTACGATTGCAACTTCAGGCACTCAACACCGCTCAAGTGATTGAGGACATGAATTTGCCTTGGTTTAGCCTTCATTCTCTCAAGGGTTCGAGATTGACGTTTGAGTTCCGCGACGGGAACGTCTACGTCCTAAATTATGAGGATTACCACTAATGAGTCAACTAAAGTCAATGCGTAATCCACTTCACCCCGGGGAATTCATTTCAAGTGTTTACTTGGAACCTAGCGGCGTCAGTGGCCGAGAGCTGGCCACCAATTTGGACGTTGCACCATCAACGCTTAATCGAATCCTTAATGTAACGAGCCGGGTTTCGCCAGAAATGGCTTTGCGATTGTCCAAAGCGCTAGGTCGCACCCCGGAAAGTTGGCTAATAATGCAAGACGCATACGACTCATGGCAGGCACGCAAAATAGTGAAATTGAGTCGCGTGAAGCAATTGGATTGGGAAGCGGTTTAAATCACCAGGACTAGTCAACCTGAATTAACTGCGTCAGGATGAACCGTTGTGTTACCCAAGGAGTCCCGAGAGATCCGGCGGGATGTCAGCAGCGCACTCTTGCATGGCTTCAAGTGGTACGAAATCAAGCGCTGCTTCATTGGTTGCCGCTAAGACAACCGGGGCTTTAACCCCAGCTTCATAGGACTGCAACCAGCGTCCCGCGCACACTCCCCAACGGTCCCCTGGCACCAAACCCGGGAATCCGTATTGCGGCATTGGCGTTATTAAGTCATTACCCACTGAACGTTGGTGCTCCAGAAACTCAGCACTAACAACAGCGCAGACGGTGTGAGACCCAAAGTCCTGATCACTTGTATTCGTGTACCCGTCCCGGAAAAAGCCGGTCAAAGGCTCAATGCTGCAGACTTCGAGGGATTCACCATGCACGTTTCGTTGTTCCATGTGAATAGGCTAGCGGGGAACGAGAAGGTCTGCCTTCGCGTCCAAGCACCATGAAACTCCGAATAATTACGTCCGCAGTGCTGGCCGCCGTGGCAATCTCACTTGTCTCACCTACCGGAATCGCAACAGCCCAACCTAGGGCTCAGGTTTCAATGGTTGTGAGCACGTCGCAAGTTATGAAAAATATCGACTCATTCGGCACAACACAGAACGATCTGATCAAGGCGTACCTATTGGACTACGGATCACGATTCACACAAGCAGAAACCAGGATTCTTATCGATGCACAAAAGAAGGCCAACTCCAATGTCCGCCTGCTCAAACGTGCGGCTTCAAAGACCGACCGGCTGATTCGCGCGAAGGCCCCAGACCGCAGGATTCAGTCAGCAGCACTCGCTGCCCAAGCCTCGTTCAACAAAGCCTACGCATCTGCCGAATCAACTCAAGAAAAATTAACCCCCCTCCTGCGAGAGCACCTGTCGTGGACGGAAGCACTCGGCGCCTACCGGGACTACACCAACGCAATGGGGGACTTCGAAGCAATCGGCATTCAACTCAATCAAATTGTTCAACAGACCACAACCACCCGCTAGTCCTGCTTTGGCTAGACTTGATGTGCATAATGACGTGCGGCCGAAGGGCCAAAAGGCAACGCGGGCGTAGCTCAGTGGTAGAGCGCTAGCTTCCCAAGCTAGATATGCGGGTTCGATTCCCGTCGCCCGCTCACTCATAAGTCGCCAGGCAACGGGAAAGACTAGGAACACGTCGTCCACGTTGATGGATCCTCGGGCGCTCCGCCACTGTTATAAATCCCACTGGTCATCACCCTGTTACTTCTACCGCTGGAGCTCATGATTTACATGGATCGCTGCTGTTCCTCTGGCGCCTGACAAATGCGCCTGAATGTCCACCTCAGCAATGGACTCGACCAGAGATGCGTTTTTGGGGTGGACTACATCACAACGATTGGGTGAGGCCACCTCACGTTGCACATCATGCAAAGGTCGCTTTTGCCAAACTCACTAGATAGAGTTCCGTTCATGGGTAAATGGGCTGAAGGTCGCACACTTAGTAAAAAATGTTGGTCGCTACTAGGACAGAATAAATATTTTCTATGGTTCCCCGTGATCGGACTAATTCTCGCTCTACTTCCGCTCGCGGTTTTCGGAATCCCTGCACTCGTGTTGCTTGCATACGATTCTGAACTCTTGGGAATCATCCTCGCTGCGCTTTGCCTGGTTTTCGTAAACTACGCTTTCACCCTGTCAGGTGCTGCACTAGTGAGCGCAGCAGATGAAGAACTTGCCGGTAAGGATGCTTCCGTTGGTTACGGATTCGGTAAAGCCTTCGGGAAACTCGTTCCCCTATTCGTTTGGGCGATAATTCGCGCTGTCGTAAGCGCGTTTTTTGCTGCGCTGCGTGGGAATAATAGCGGAGCTGCTGGAGTTGCCAGCAATATTTTTGCAGCCATTGGCGCCGCAGCGTGGTCAATCGTCACCTTCTTCGTCACCCCCTACATCATGTTTCACGACTCCAATGCGGTCGCTGCGATTAAAGAGTCGGCGAAACTCGTCAAAGAAAAGTGGGGCACGCAACTCACCGGTGGAATTCGGATTGGCGCCAGCGTTGCACTCATTATTTTGCCCGCAATAGCGCTTGTTGTAATCGGGGTCATCATGCTTTCGGGTGATGGTGGTGGAGCTGCCGTCGGTGGAGGGCTCATTGCAGTTGGTGCAGTCCTGTTCCTTATTGGACTCTTGATCGGCAACACACTCCAAGCAATTTTCTCCGTTGCCCTATATCGTTTCGCCACGGGCTCAACCGAAATTGCACCCTTCACCGCAACCGAGCTACAAGGAGTTCTGCGTGTCAAATCTTGATGGAAAATTATCACTTTCGGGCAAGGTCGCTGTAGTCACGGGAGGTGCACGCGGAATGGGTGCGGCACACTGCATTGCCCTAGCAGCACAGGGTGCATCTGTTGTTGTGTGTGACGTACTCGACGTAGAAGGCGCTGCGGTCGCCGAACAGGTGGGTGGTACGTACCTGCACCTCGATGTAACCAGCGAAAGTGACTGGGAATCAGCTGTCACTGCAACTGAAGCGGCCTACGGTCCCATCAACATTTTGGTTAATAACGCTGGCGTGGTTGGACTTGGCCGAGTTGATAAAACCGAACTTGAAGAATGGAACCGAATCGTCGGGATCAACCTCACTGGAACTTTCTTGGGAATCCGATGGTGCGCCGACTCCATGAAAAAAGCCGGCTCCGGTGTGATCGTCAACATCTCTTCGACCGCAGGGCTTGTGGGGTATTGCGACATGTCGGCATACGTTGCCAGCAAGTGGGGTGTTCGCGGCTTGACCAAGTCAGCAGCCCTTGACCTTGGTCGGTTCAATATTCGTGTTGTTTCGATTCACCCAGGAATAATCGAAACCGATATGGCTGCCGACTTGGCCATCAGTTTCAAGCGTCAAGCAATTCCACGAATTGGACAGAGTGAAGAAGTAGCAAAGTTAATGCTGTATTTGGTCAGCGACGCGAGTTACTCCACGGGAGCAGAGTTCGTTGTTGACGGTGGTCAGACATTAGGTCAGGTTTACGACCTGACCTAAGCTGTAACGGCTAGCTAGGAAGTTTGCGAAATACTGATTTCGGGAGAGTCTTCAATCCCGCCATGACAAAGCGAAGTGGCCCTGGCGCGTAGACCGTGCTCTTGCCTTTTTTGAGTGCGGCAACGATTATCTTGGCTACGTCTTCGGGGTTTGTTGTCATGGGCGCTTCGGGCAGGTGACTTGTCATACGGGTACGGACAAAACCCGGGCGAACAATCAGTACGTGGGCACCCGTTCCTGCGAGTGCTGCGTCAAGTCCTTGTGCAAATGCGTCAAGACCCGCTTTGGTTGACCCATAAACGTAATTGGACCTGCGTGCTCGATCCCCTGCAACACTCGAAAGAACAACGAGTGCGCCGTGGCCTTGATTCTTGAGTCGCCGGGCAACATGCAACCCGGCGCTAACCGAGCCGGTGTAGTTAACCGTTGCAACCTCGACCGCGTGGCTTGGGTCTTCCTCTGCGGTCATTTGATCACCGAGGAGCCCGAATGCCAAAATCACAACGTCAATATCGGAGCCGTCAAATACCCCGTCAATGATCGCGCCGTGGGATTCAGTATTTTTCGCGTCGAACTCAATTGCCTCAACGCCGGTGATATTGAGATCTCTCAGTTCCGCAACGGCGGCGTCAAGGGATTCGGACGGGCGGCCGGCAAGCAGTACTCGACGAAGTCGGTGCCTCGGCATTTCCTTAATGGTCGCAAGGGCGATTTCACTTGTTCCACCAAAAACGAGAACGGACTGTGGTTCACCGAGCGCATCAAGCATGAGTGGGGCCTTTCAGATTTCCAGTCGACGGGACAGGTCAGATGCAAATACGTGATTGGGGTCCATGGTGTCACGGATTTCACGCCATTCCTCGAGGCGCGGGTAGGTTCTAGCAAAATTTGTTGGTGACTGACGCGAGTCCTTTGCCAAATACAGTCGGCCACCTTCCGCACTGATCAAGTCGTCGAGTTGATCAAGTGTCCGACCCAGTCCCGGTACACCAGCGGGGAGGTCCGCAGCCAGGGTCCAACCCGACTGAGGGAACGACAGTGGTGCTTGGTTCCCTGGGCCAAATCTTTTCAGCACTGTTAGGAAACTTGGAGCGCCAATCTCTCGGAGTTTGCCGAGTGCGATTTCGACCAAGTTGCCGGCAGAGTCGGGGACTTGAAACTGATACTGCAAAAAGCCTTGGGGTCCGTAAATTCGATTCCACTCCTGCACACCGTCGAGCGGGTGGAAAAATGCGCTGATTTTTTGTTGTTCACCGACCCGCAAGCTCGGGTGCTTGCGAAACCAACCCTCGTTAAAAGCTTGAACGGTCCACTTATTTAGCGCTCCCTTGGGAACTAGACCTGGTGCTGTTGCAATCTTTTTTGGATCGTAACTTCGCGGGTTCTTGATTTTGTCGTCATTGCACTGCTGCGCGGTTGAGTGATCACCTCGAGTAATTACTCCCCGACCAGAGGCAGACACGCTGTCAATCCAGGCGACCGTGTAACGGTATTCGTGGTCGCGCTCGAGCATCGAGGACATAACAGCGTCAAGGTCTTTGCCTCGTTCGGTGTCGACCGTTATATAGGAACTTTGAATCGGAATTACCGTGAACGTCGCGCTGACGATTACTCCGGTCAGTCCCATGCCGCCAACGGTTGCCCAGAATCTCGGATCTTTGGGTGTGAGGTTGTGCATAACTCCCAGGCCGTCAATGAGCGCTAACTCAGTAACGTGAGCGCCAAAACTTCCGTCACGGTGATGGTTCTTACCGTGGATGTCGCCCGCTATTGCGCCGCCAACCGTAATTATTCGGGTTCCGGCACTCACCGGAACAAAAAATCCACGGGGAACGATCTGGCGCAATATCTCGTCGATACTGGCGCCGGCATCTGCGGTAACGCTCATGTTATCCGCATCAAGACGAAAGCCCGTCATTGTTGTCATATCAATCACGGTTGCACCACCGGATTGAGCAGCGTCACCATAGGAGCGACCTAGCCCTCTTGCGAGTACACCACGTGAATCCGCGTCTTTTATAAGTTCAGAAATTTGTGTTTCAGAATGCGCGTCAACCAAACGTGCAACCGTGGGCATGGTTCGTCCCCAGCCGGAAAGCTCCGTTGCTACCGCTCCACTCATACGCCCAATGCTCCCAGAGCAAAGAGAATCAGCCATGAAGCCCCCAACACCAGTAGTGCTTTGTCCGCGACTACCGCGTCTTCAGGTGCTTCGGCGTCCCCTCGGTCGATCACAATTCCGTACCGCAGGATTGCAAGGACAAATGGCAGCACACTCCACTCAGCCCAAGGGAGGGAAGACGGAGTTGCCGCGACGTCAAAAGCCCACAACGCGTATCCCATGATCGCGACCGCTGCTGCGGTGCTCCAGACAAATCGCAGGTATCCAAGTGAATAACCCTCTAGTGACTTGCGCCGGTTCTCAGACTTGGACCCAGTGATCTCTTCACGTTTGAGTTCGCTGTAACGCTTGCCGGCGGCCATGAATAGTGAACCAAACCCGGCCACGATCAGGAACCACTGCGAAATAGGAATGCCCGAGGCGGCACCACCGGCGACTGCGCGAAGCAGGAATCCCATCGAGAGTAATGCGAGTTCAATAACCGGTTCGTGTTTAAGTAGGAGCGAGTAGCTGAGCGTAAATACGGCGTATGCGAGAACAACACCGGCAAGGGCAGGGGCGATCAGGTAGGCAACAACTAGTGAAACCACGCTGAGGAACGCAGCGAAAACAAGGGCAACGGGAACTGAAATTTCACCAGCGGCAATCGGCCGACGATATTTAGTTGGATGCTCTCGGTCGCTCTCACGATCCTTTACGTCATTGATTAGATAGGTCGCACTGGAAATCAGGCAGAAAACAAAAAATGCGCCAACACTCGGCCAGAAAATATTGACTTCAAATAGTTGCCCGGCAGCAAGTGGTGCCGCGAACACCAAAACGTTCTTCGTCCACTGTCGCGGTCGCATGGCAGCGATAAGCGCAACCGGCAGTGACCTGCCAGACTCCGTCACACTTGTCACAAAATCGGCCGTTCGATCCGAGCACCCGGCTCAGTGTCACCAACAATTCTTGCGATCTGTGGAACAACAAGTCCCCATGTAATCACGTGCATGATTGCCAAAACGATTGCCGTGGAAACCAAGGTAGCGGTCATAAAAGGGTAGGCAATTGAAACAACCGCAATCACCGTACCGATCCAAAAAACAATTCGCTGGGCGTGAGAGAAACCACGAAGTAACAGAGAGGCCATTGCGCCGATCTCCGCCGCAGCGATAGGGACCAGTAACACCGCGAACCAGAACACATGAATTGTTGTTCCTTCAAGGACAACATCCATGGGGACACCGAAAAGGCGAGCGATTGCGAAAACAATGAGCGAGATTAGTCCAGACCAGGACCCGGTAACAAGAGCTGCGTAGGCAAAAAAGCCGGGCTTGGGGTCCAAGGACAATGGTGGGCCGACCGGGGTCTTCGAGGTCAGCCACTCACCTTCATCGAGTGAAGACCCAGTTTTTGCCATGGAACTATTCTGGCCTCTTTAGGCACCAAAGTTCACCCCGACCCTAAAAATCGTTTCTCAACTCGCGCTACCTCGCTAATACGCGGTTACCCCGGTCGGATCTCACTCTTCTCCTGACGGCTCGAAGTCGAGGATATTCCACACCCCCTCGGGCCGGGCCCGGTACTCCAACGGTTGTGTACCCGATTTTGCAATATTTAGTTGACCTTTATGAGGGAACTAGTTAGTCGCGCAGCATGCGGCGCAGGATTTTGCCGGATGCACTCTTGGGGACTTCGTCTATGAAGACAATGTCGTGGATCACCTTGTATTTGGCGACATGGCCTTCCATGAACTCTGTAATGTCCGCCGCACTGGCTTCCTGGCCCGGCTTGAGGACAACAAATGCCCGCGGGATCTCGCCCGCTTCGGTGTCTGGGATCCCGATCACCGCTGCGTCGGCTATTGCAGGGTGAGTCAAAAGAAAAGCCTCGAGTTCGGCGGGAGCAACTTGGAAACCTTTGTATTTGATCAGTTCTTTGAGCCTGTCCACGATTGAGACATAACCCTCAGCGTCGATCATGCCAATATCTCCGGTCTTAAGCCAGCCCTCGGGGTCGATCGTGATCTCGGTGGCGCTGGGATTGTTGAGGTATCCCTTCATGACCTGGGGTCCCCGGACCCAGAGTTCACCTACCCCGTCACAATCTTGATCCTCGCCTGTTTCTGGGTCAACGATTCGAATTTCAGTATTCGGTGCGGTCAGCCCGACAGTTCCAGGCTTGGAACGACCTTCTAGGGAAATGTGACTCACGGGTGAAAGTTCGGTCATGCCGAATCCTTGGACAACCGTGCAATCAATTCTCGCCGCGGCTTCTTCACCGAGTTCGGCACCTAGGGGTGCAGCGCCGGAGAAAACCTGTTTCAAACTGCTGAGGTCGTATTGATCAACGAGTGGATGCTTGGCCAATGCCAGAACAATGGGTGGCACAACGAAAAACCGTGTGATCTTGCGGTCTTGAATAATTGACAGTGACTGTTCCAGATCAAAGCGTGGAACGGTAACGATTGTTGAGCCACGTGAAAGAAACTCGTTCATCAAAACTTGCATTCCATAAATGTGGAAAAACGGAAGAACCGCAAGGACGACTTCACCATCCTCGACGTCTAGTGCGTCTTCAACCTGCATCAGGTTCGCCACAAGATTGTGGTGGGTCAACATGACCCCTTTTGGAAAACCTGTCGTGCCGGAAGAATAGGGAAGTACTACAACCTGCTCCTTCGGGTCAATCTCAACCTGCGCAATTGGATTGCCGAATAACGCCGTGAACGGAGTTGTGCCCTCAGGGGCATCGCCAATAATCACGATTTCAGAAACCGCAGTTCCCTCGATTGCCGACTGGGCCGTTTCTAAAAACATGCTGATCGTGACAAGTAGTTTTGCTTCGGAGTCATTGAGTTGGAATTTGACTTCGTCTGCGGTGTAGGTCGGATTGATCGTGCTCACCGCGATACCAGCAACTGCTGCGCCATGGAAAACGATCGCGAACTCAGGAATATTCGGTGACATCAACGCGATGGTGTCGCCTTTCACGAGTCCTTTGGCGGCGAGACCACCAGCGAAGGAATAGATCATGCCTTTGAGTTGCGCGTATGTATAAGAGCGACCGGTCGGGCCGTCAACGAGCGCTTCTCGGTCAGGGACTCGATCTGCTTCACGCAAAATGAACTCGGTGATTGAGATATTGGGAATCTCAACTTCAGGGAGAAGGCTCTTGTGAACGATCATGGGAACTCCTTGGCGCTCGATGGCTGAATGTACGGACCAATTCAGGAAAGTGTTTCCCGGGAGTGTCTCAGGTTTTTGGGTTTCATAAGCGTGAAATCAAATTATTTATGTCGAATTGGGTATCTCTGCTTGCAAAAGTTGCCATGAGGGTTCATCATTGTTACCGACGGGTAACTTAGCCCGAAATTTCAGCACAGGGAGTGGCAATGACGCATTACAAGAGCAATCAGCGCGACCTTGAATTTAACCTTTTTGAGGTTTTCGGAGCCGGCGAACTCATGGGCAAAGGCCCCTTCGCTGAAATGGACGCTGAAACCGCCCGTGACGTCCTCGACGAAGTGAATCGCTTAGCGACCGGGATTCTCTCGGACACCTTCGTCTCCTCGGACCGTGTTCCACCCGTATACGACCCAGCCACTAAAACCGTCACCATGCCGGAAGACTTCAAGAAGAGCTTCAACGCGCTGATGGATTCTGAGTGGTGGCGCCTTGATCTACCCGAGCACCTTGGTGGTTCCGGTGCTCCCCCCTCACTTCGCTGGGCTGCCGCTGAACTCATGCTGGGAGCAAACCCCGGTGCATTCCTATTCATGTCCGGTCCCGGCTTCGCGGCAATCCTGGACGCACTGGGCAACGAAGATCAAAAGCGCTGGGGTGAACTCATGATCGAAAAGCGTTGGGGTGCCACCATGGTTCTCACCGAACCAGATGCTGGCTCCGACGTCGGTGTTGGTCGCACCAAGGCGATCGAACAGGCTGACGGCTCTTGGCACATTGAAGGCGTAAAGCGCTTTATTACTAGCGGTGAGCACGACATGGCTGACAACATTGTTCACTTGGTTCTTGCTCGCCCAGAAGGTGCCGGTCCAGGAACAAAGGGTCTTTCCCTATTCGTTGTTCCCAAGTTCCATGTTGACTTGGCAACCGGGGAGCTCGGCGAACGCAATGGCGTGTACGCAACCAATGTTGAAAAGAAAATGGGCTTGAAGGTTTCCACCACGTGCGAAATGACATTCGGCGAAAATGAGCCAGCTGTCGGTTGGCTGGTCGGCGACGTCCACAACGGCATTGCGCAAATGTTCAAGGTGATCGAGTATGCACGCATGATGGTCGGCACTAAGGCCATTGCCACTCTGTCCACCGGTTACCTCAATGCTTTGGACTACGCGAAGACACGAGTTCAGGGCGCAGACCTCACCGAAATGACGGATAAGACGGCACCTCGAGTCACCATTACCAATCACCCAGACGTGCGCCGTTCACTCATGCTGCAAAAGTCCTACGCCGAAGGAATGCGGGCACTAGTGCTCTACACCGCCTATTGGCAGGACTTGATCGAAATGGGTGAAGCCGGTGACACGTCCGTTGATCTGGACCAGGCACTTCGGATCAATGATCTGCTCCTCCCAATTGTTAAGGGTGTCGGTTCTGAGCGCTCCTACGAAATGCTTGCTGTGGGTCTTCAGACCTACGGCGGGTCGGGTTACCTGCAGGACTACCCCTTGGAGCAGTACATCCGTGACGCCAAGATTGACACCCTCTACGAGGGAACGACCGCTATTCAAGGTCTTGACTTCTTCTTCCGCAAAATGGTGAAGGACCAGTTCAAGTCGATTAGTTACCTCGCCCAGGAGATCACCCAGACCGTTAAGGGTGACGAAGGCTCAGGTCAGCTCTCCGTAGAGCGCGAACTTCTTGGGCAGGCGCTTGAAAACGTCCAAGCGATCCTAGGTGTCATGGGCCAGTGGGCCAGTGCTTCCCAGACCGACATTAAAGAGATCTACAAGGTGGGCTTGAACTCAACCCGCCTACTCATGGCTTCCGGTGACCTCATGATCGGTTGGTTGCTTCTGCGTCAAGCAGAGGTGGCCTTGGCCGCTCTTGCCGCCGGTCCAAGTGATCGCGATAAGGACTTCTACACCGGCAAGGTGGAGAGTGCTCGATGGTTCGCCCGCAACCGCCTTCCACTCATTGCTGCCGAGCGCGGGATAGCCGAAGCTACTACCGGTGAAATCATGGACATTCCTGAAGCTGCGTTTTAGCAACAATCGAATCCGCGCATTTTTGGTTACGCCAAAGTGCGCGGATTCGCTCTTTCCCAATGCGAGGTACTCTGAGAGAGTGAAAAAAGCCTGTGCCTTCCTCGCAAGTTTCTTCCTCGTGAGTGTGGCTTTTATGGGTAGTGCGCAACTAGCTTCTGCCCACGCAGACTTGGTCAGTACGAGCCCGGTTGACGGCGCTGCACTAGATGCGGCCCCCGAGTCCCTCGTCTTAAGTTTCAATTCCTTAGTCCTCGATGGCATGGCAGAAGTCGCCGTCTCAGACTCCGCTGGTGAGCTCGTCACCGGGGTTGTCGCTGAAACCGCTGAGACCGAAGTGGTCGTTTCATGGCCGGGGGACCTGCCAGGAGACACCTACAACGTTGCCTATCGAATTGTCTCCGAGGACGGGCACCCCGTTACCGGTTCATTTACTTTTAGTTACCCAGAGACTTCGATGCCGCTCACAGCCGAAACCGCGGCTGAAGAACCAACAATTTCCACGGAACCAACTCCAGACCAAACTTCAGATGTTGAGGTGGCTTCAGAAGTCACCGTCGACGCGAGTTCAGGATCAGAGTCTGGTTCAACGATCGTTTGGGTCGTCGGGTTCCTCGTCCTTGCAGGTGTTGTGGCTAGCTACTTCATTTGGCGGAAGCGCTCAGCGTGAAAACAACGCTGAACCCAGGCACGCAGGTTGTTTCGAAATCTCGGGTAGTTATTTTTGGTTCCGTACTTATTGCCATTGGCATTGCCGCAACAGCCATTGGGCTCATGGTGACCGGCAGTTCCTATCAATCAGCTGCTGAGGGAATTTCTGACACTGGACCATTTGTCGCTTGGGGGGTGGCCATTCTGCGGGTCCTGACCGACATCGCCGGAATCGTAACTATTGGATTTCTTGTATCCGCTGCATTCCTTGATCCTTCCGGCAAGAACGGTGTGCTCTCGGCCGCCGGCCGAAAAGACATTCTTCGTGGTTCATGGGCTGCCGCTGTTTGGGCAGTGCTCGCAATTATTCAGGCCTTCTTTCTCTTGGCTTATGTCTTAGGAGTTTCCCTATTTGAGGCACTTACACCCAGTGTTGTGAGCACCTACGCAACCGACGTGCCCGCAACTCGCGCTCTCATAGTCATGTTTTTCATTGCGGCCGTTATCTCGCTCGGTGGTTTCATCACTTCCACCACCGACGTCAGCGCCGCTGGGATCGTGCTCGCGCTCATCGCTATCTCACTTCCGTCCCTCGCAGGACACGGCGCTGGTTTGGGTGATCACGCATTGGCACTCACTGCCGGAATCGCGCACGTTGTTGCCGCAGCCCTGTGGGTGGGTGGTTTGGTCGTGTTGCTGTTCCATGCGATCAAACGCGATATCCCCCTTGGTCGAGCACTTGAGCGTTTCTCGCCGCTCGCGCTCATCGCGATTATTTTGCTAGCGGTAAGTGGGCTGTCAAATGCCTACACCCGCTTGAATTCATTCGATGAACTTTTCTCGACCGGATACGGTCAAGTAATTCTGGCAAAGGTCGCGTTGATTATTGGCTTGGGTCTTTTCGGTTTTCAGCTCCGACGTCGAGTGATTCCCACCATGAGCTCACCAGGAGCACACAAGCGTTTTACCAGAGTCGCGGTCGTTGAAGTTATCACTATGTTTGTCGCAGCCGGACTTGGTGTGGCACTTGCCACAAGTGCCTATCCGCGCGTTGAAGAACTGCTGCCCACCTTCGGTGAATCACTTCTTGGCTACCCGTACCCACCGGCTCCGACGGTGAGTGGCGTCGTTTTCGGTTTCCAGCTTGAACCCTTTTTTCTTACAGGAAGCTTGGTTGCTGCGGCGCTGTACGTGATCGGGTTCGTGCGTCTACGTAGGCGCGGTGACGCTTGGCCGGTTATGCGCCTAGTTTCCTGGATGGCTGGAATTGCAATCGTGATCTGGTGCACCAACTCGGGGATTGCTTTGTACTCCCAGGTGTCCGTTGGTTTGCACATGGTGAACCACATGACGCTCACCATGCTTGGCCCAATTTTTCTCGTTCTGGGGGCGCCAGCGACACTCGCGCTTCGCGCACTCAAACCTTCCAGTTCGGGGGAACGCGGTCCACGGGAATGGTTGGTCTTGTTCCTCAATAGCCGGATCAATGGTTTGGCAACAAATCCATTCTTCGTTTTCTTTATCTATGTAATCGGGCTGTATGGCCTTTACTTGACACCCGCATTCGGTTGGCTCATGGGTTCCCATATTGGTCACGTGGTCATGCAGTTGCACTTCATTTTCGCCGGTTACCTGTTCTACTGGGTCCTCATTGGAATTGACCCCCGACCGCACCCACTCCCGTTCTGGGGCCGGATCCTCCTTTTGCTTCTGGCAATCAGCGTTCACGCTTTCTTCAGTGTGATTCTCATGATGGGTACAACCCCGATGGCAATCGAGTGGTACGGAATCGTTCGACCGGAGTGGGTGGTTGATCCAATTGCCGACTCGATTTACGGTGGACAAGTTGCCTGGGGAATCGCAGAGTTCCCCGCTCTCATTGTCTTTATCGCGATCATGGTTCAGTGGGCTCGAAGTGACGACCGGGATGCCAAGCGCAAAGACCGTCAAGCCGAACGGGACGGGGATGCGGAACTTAATGCATACAACGAACACTTAGCTTCCCTTAATCAAGGGGCCCGAGGGCTAACGCGAAGCGAATGATATACCCTAGGGGGTATGCCTAAGAATTCACTTGCGAATCCACCTGCGAAGTCACTTGGTGTTGCGTTTGCGGCTGCGGCCCTGGCACTCACCGCCCCTTTAACCGGCTGTTCAAGCTCGGACACAGACACCGCCAGTGTTCCCATAGACGTAGTGATTGAGGCACCCACAGCCGTCGAGCGCGTTGACGCATCCATGTTTGGAGCAGTAGTTGAAACACCCGGAATAACAATCATTGACGTACGAACGCCCGGCGAGTTTGCCCAGGGTCACATTGAAGGAGCGATCAACTACAACGTTGAAGGCCCTGACTTTGCAAACCAGATAATGGGACTTGATCCTGCCGGTGTGTACGCGGTCTACTGCCAGAGCGGAAACCGCTCGCAGGTCGCCGTGAGTCAAATGAGCAGCATTGGCGTGAACAGTATTTTTGAACTTGAGTCCGGAATCAGTGGCTGGGAGAGTGCCGGTTTCCCTGTTGTTTCCTAATCATGTAGTTTGCTAAAGGTGAACAAGACGCGGCGAGTGCTGGTAGTGCTCGCAGTAGTCGCGCTCGGCCTAATTACACCAACGAGTTCCCAGGCTGCACCAAATGTGCTTAACGGAATCACAGACAGCAAGCAGGTTATTTTGGTGACCGCAAAGTCTTGGAAGGCAACGAACGGAACTGTTCAAGTCTTTGAGAAGAAGAACAAAGTGTGGTCTTTGACTCAGAAGGCCGTGAAAACAAATCTGGGTTACGGAGGCCTGGTGCCTGGGTCGAAGAGGAAGCAAGGTACCGGAAAGACTCCGACCGGAACGTACGCAATCACGTGGGCATTTGGCATTAAGGACGATCCAGGAACGAAACTTAAGTACACGAAGGTTGATAAAAATGACGCCTGGACCTACAACCCACGATTCCCCAGTACCTACAATGTTTTTCAAACGGTCAACAAATCATGGTCGGGCTACGGCAATTACGTTGAACGACTTGCGTCCTATAAAAAGCAGTACAACTATGTAGCCGTCATGGATTTCAATCTCCCCAAAGGAAAAATCACTCAGGGCGTCAATGGGGTTAATCGAACTGATGCGCCCGCTAATACTTCACGCGGAGGCGGAATCTTTCTCCATGTGAGCAACGGGACAAAGACTGCCGGTTGCATTGCCGTTCCTGAAAAGTACATGAAAAAAATTCTCAACTGGCTTGACCCAAAAAAGAATCCCGTGATTGTGATCCAAGTTAAGAAGTAATAAGAACCTGCCTAGGGAACCCGATGAATTGGGCACGCGACCATGTCATTGATTGCCGGAAACTCCAAGCGCCACTGTTCCGCCACCTCAACATCGATATTGGCACTGAGAACTTCCTCATGCTCGCCGCCCTGAGCCAGCAGATTTCCTAAGGGATCAATGATCGCGGAACGTCCGCCCAAAACGTGCTTTCCTTGCGTCCCCACCTGATTGCAGGCAATCACCCACGTTTGATTTTCAACTGCACGCGCGGGGAGAAGTGCATCCCACTGCGCAATCCTTGGAACCGGCCAACCAGAAGGAATAACAAAGGCCTGTGCACCCGCAACACGCATTTCCCGGAACATTTCCGGGAACCGAGCGTCGTAACAGGTCGCCAGTCCGGTGAGGCCTAGGGGCGTGTCAACCAAGATGTAGTCCTTGCCCGCGGTCATGGTGTCCTGTTCGCGGGCGTAGGTGAAAACGTGCACTTTTCGGTAGTAAGCAGCGAGTTCACCTTGAGCGTTGTACAGCACACTCGTGTTGTACAGATCCGTACCGTCTTGTTCACAGAATGAGCCACCGTGCAACCAAATCCCGTGTTGGAACGCTTTTTGCGCAAGCACTGTTGGCAACTTCCCGTCAATTGTTTGCGCATGTTGACGACTTGCCTCCAGATCAAATGCTCCCACATTCCACAGTTCGGGAAGCACCATAAAGTCACAACCTGGTGCGTGTTGATCGATTAATCCAAGCACTCGATCAACGCGGTCCGAAATTGATTCAACAGTTGAACTGTCAATTTGCAGGACACTAACTCTCACACTCATAGACCCAAGCGTAAGGCCTGCTTGGGTGCGGGGAAGCTACTTAGTTGTCAAGACAAGCCAGCGCGGTATGGGGCAGACTGTCGTCATGGCCAATATCCTCGACACCAAAAGCTCACTTGATCCCATGAAAACCTACATTGAAGCCGTCTTGGAGTTCTACTCGACGTTAAATTCACTCGACGCAGAACAGTGGAATCTCCCAACTCCTTGTCCTGGTTGGAGTGTTGCTGACATCGTGGCTCACACCGTCGACCTTGACTCAATGGCCGCAGGTGAACCAGCACCGGCACACGAACCAGACTGGGACTCACTCCCCCATGTGAAAGGACCTTCCAACCAGTTCACCGAGCGCGGGGTTGACTACCGAAGAGGAACACCACCCGCAGCCCTCCTTGAACAAATGCTGACCGCGGCCAACAACCTGTCAGATTTTCTCAACACGGAATCCCCAACCTTGAGCATTCCTTGGGTCAAAGGTGAAATCTCCAAAGAGCAGTTCCTGGGCATGCGGACCTTTGACATTTGGACGCACGACCAAGATGTTCGCATTGCTGTCGGCCTACCCACCAACCTCACCAGCAACCCTGGCAAGAATGCTGCGAAACGAATGCTTGAGTCGCTACCGTTTGTCTGGGGGAAGAAGGTTGGTGCACCGGAGAATGAATCATTGAGAATAACCTTCACCGGACCTGATCTGGAAGGGACGGTGTGCATTGCAACTGATTCACATGGAAAAGCCGCATTCATTTCCGAACCAACGGGTGAGATCACTGAGATTGAAATCCCTTGGCAAGATTTTGTTTTCGGTTTTTGTGGTCGAGTCGACAAAGAGATCACAGCATCACACATCCGTGGATCCGGCCCCCGGGTTCACGAGTTCGTCAACGCGCTCGCGTCAACCCCCTAGAGGAACCTCAAACTGGCTATGTTCACCGACGTTTCCAACTAGACCATGTCTTGCTCCTGCATAATGCTTCCATGAGCCAGTTCCAGGATATAGGGAACGTAATTTCCTAGCCCATACGTTTCTTCGTATTGGGCTTGCAGGTCGTTGATTCCTTCTACGGTTCCGTCAAAACTTCCCGTTGAAAGGAAAGAGAGCAACCCTGGGACTTCAAGGATTAGTGTCGCATTTTCACCGCTGACGTCTCCAATGGTCAGGACCAAAAATGGTGCACTCTGCGCTGTTTCATACAAAGCCTCGGCGGCGGCCATTTTCATTGGTTGCTGTTCAACCATGACCTTTGACGTCATGTCGCCCGTCAGACTCACCGCGGCTGCCGCAATCAGAGTAACGACTGCACCTGCTTTAATTGCTGGCCGGAAAATATCTGTTTGACGGTTCTTGATCAAGAACCATGCGCCCACAACAGCGACGCCGGTTCCCGCGACCATGAAACTCGCGGACATAGTGTGGAAAAAGGCTAGAACGGCTGTGTTCTGAAAGAGAACAGCACCAATGTCATTAAGCACCGCTCGACCCGTGTCCGGGTTGATCTCAAAACCAACCGGGTGTTGCATCCAGGAGTTCGCGGCCAAAATGAAGTAGGAGGAGAGCAAAGTTCCCAATGCTGCCGCCCAAATAGTCATCAAGTGAATTTTCTTAGGAAGGCGGTCCCACCCGAAAATCCACAGTCCTAGGAATACCGACTCCATAAAGAACGCCAACAGGCCTTCCATCGCTAATGGGGCTCCAAAGACGTCACCTACGAAGCGGGAGTAGTCAGCCCAGTTCATACCGAATTGGAATTCCTGCACGATTCCGGTGACAACTCCCATGGCAAAGTTGATCAAGAACAGTTTTCCAAAGAACTTGGTGAGTTTCAGGTACTTCTCTTTACCTGTTACGTACCAAATAGTTTGGAAGGCCGCTACGAACCACACAAGTCCCAGCGTGATGGGGACAAAAAAGAAGTGATAAACGGTCGTGATACCAAATTGCCAGCGGGAGAGGTCCAAAACGTCCATAGCTAAATACTTTCGTATTTATATATGTACATGACCGGCTTCAGACCTCAATAACGGGACCAAAGTCCTTTGTTGTCGGCAAGGACCATCTCCGTACGGACACATGCCATCTCTCTGCCATGATGCGCCGGTGGCAACTGACATTCGGGGAGTAACCGAAGCACCGATGAGAAAGATCATGGGTCCGCTCTTCGCCCTGTGGATTATTTGGGGGTCAACATATATGGGAATCGCATTGGTTGTTAAATCAATGCCACCGCTTTTGGGCGGGGGTTCTCGATTTGCCGTTTCGGCACTATTGCTAGGAACCGTGGTCCTGATCTTCCGCGGGCCCCAAGCATTTCGCATCACATGGGCTCAATTCCGAGGTGCAGCATTTATGGGCGTAACAATTCTCAGCGTTGGCATCGGAATTGTTTCGCTCGCAGTGCGTTACGTGCCGTCGGGTATTGCAGCACTTATTGTTTCGGTCTTGCCCCTGTGGATTATTTTCTTTCGGTTGCACGCTGGAGATCGCCCATCACGTTTGACATTGATGGGCGTCGCCGTTGGGCTCACTGGTTTAGTTTTGATGTTGCTACCCGGTGGCACCAATCCTGTTAATGGCGCCAGCAATATTCAGGTTGCACTATGGTCGCTAGCAATTGCCGTCGGTAGTTTTTCATGGACGTTTTTTAGTTGGCGGGCAACTCGTTATGAGCAACCAAAAGACCCGCTCATGACAGCGCTGATCGAATTAGCAACCGCCGGGGTTGTTCTCACGGTTGTTGGTGCGGCTATTGGGGAACGGTGGGACCTAGAGTCGGTCACTCAAGAATCCTGGGCCGGGTGGGTGTACCTCGTTTTTGCATCGGCTATCGCTTACGCAGCGTTTGTCTGGCTGATCACCAATGCACCTATGTCGCTAGTTTCCACCTACGCGTATGTGAATCCTGTTGTCGCGGTATTCCTCGGGGCATTGATTCTCAACGAAGCTATTACGAGTGACGTAGTGATCGGACTCTCAATTGTGCTTGGTGGTGTCGTTCTCGTCGTTAGCGGGGAACGGCGGACGCGATTGAAACTGAACGAGCAACCTCAATAAATCGGTTATTGGCTTCCGTTTCACCGATTGAAATGCGGAGTCCTTCACTTGGGAACGGGCGAACCGAGAGGCCCGCTTGCTCTAGGGCTTGATACATGGCTTCGGTGTCGTTGCTAAGCCGCATCCAAATAAAATTCGCGTAACTTGGATTGAGTTGGTAACCCATTTCCTTCAATTCACGGGCGACCCGATCGCGCTCTGCAACAACTGATTTGACTCTCTCCAGCAACTCACTTTCGGCTTCTATCGATGCAATTGCTGCAGCTTGCGCAATAGAGGAAACACCAAAGGGCAATGCGGTCTTGCGTAGAGCATTGGAGATCGGTTCTTGGGAGATTGCGAAACCAACACGCAGACCAGCTAGTCCATAAGCTTTTGAAAAAGTGCGCAGGACAACAACATTTGGTTTCTCCCGGTACAACCGAATCGATTCAGCGCGTTTTTCATGGGGAACGTATTCCACGTAGGCTTCATCGAGAACAATCACGATTTCACTCGGAACATTTGCTATGAACTCTTCGAGTTCAGCAGGGTCAACAATCTGTCCGGTTGGATTGTTCGGTGAGCAAATGAAAATAACTCGTGTCCTTGGAGTTATCGCATTTCGCATTGCTTCAAGGTCGTGGGTTTCATCAGGTCTTAGTGGAACTTGAACACTGTGTGCACCGGCAATACCGGTCCAAATCGGATACGATTCAAAACTTCTCCAGGCGTACAAGATTTCGTCGCCGGGGCCCGCAGCCGACTGAATTATTTGACCACATAGCGCAACGCTTCCCGTGCCCAGCGAAATGTGCTCGGGCGGGACATTGAAGTGGCTCGAGATTGCCGCAATTAAATCGCTTGAAAAGGGGTCTGGGTACCTGTTTACATCTGCAGCGGCTGCAACAATTGCCGCTTGGACACTCTCAAGTGGCGCGTGGTGGCTTTCATTGCTTGAGATTTTGTACGTTGTGATGTCAGTCCGGGGGGCTGGTCGTTGACCCGCTTTGTACGAGGGCAACGCCTCAAGATCAGGTCGCAACCTTGGGCCAGGGGAACTCACCACCCCAATTTAGGGGGTCTGAGCCAAACCTTCAACTTAACCTTCAACTCCACTATTGAGCAGCGTGACCGCGAAGTCAGGAACATAGTGGTTTTGCTCCCGTGGCGGGCGAACATACTCTGAAGCATGTGGACGCTTGGGTAGTGTGAGCTGGTCAACTTTGGGCGCCGAATAATTAATCGTGCTCAAGAAATGGTGAATTGTGTTGAGTCGTGCGATTCTTTTATCTTCGGCTTCAACGACGAACCATGGTGACTCGGGTGTGTCTGTGTGAACAAACATTTCGTCTTTAGCCTTGGAGTATTCCTCCCATTTCGTGACTGATTCCATATCCGTTGGTGAGAATTTCCAACGGCGCATAGGGTCTTTAAGTCGTGACTCAAATCTACGGGTCTGTTCAGCGTCACTAATGCTGAACCAATATTTGCGCAGAATGATTCCATCCTCGATCAACATGCGTTCAAAAATGGGTGCCTGGTGCAGAAATCTGCGGTATTCGTCTGGGGTGCAGTACCCCATCACTTTTTCAACCCCCGCTCGGTTATACCAGGAACGGTCAAAGAATCGTATTTCACCTTTGGTTGGTAGATGACGCACATATTTCTGGAAGTACCACTCGCCGACTTCGCGTTCTGTTGGCGCAGGCAAAGCAACAATTTGAGCAAGGCGGGGGTTGAGGTACTCGTTGAATCGCTTAATAGTGGAGCCTTTTCCGGCAGCATCACGTCCCTCGAAGAGCACGACAATTCGCTTGCCTTCGACTTTGGTCCATTCCTGCAAGGTCACCATCTCGGCTTGCAACTTGAGCAGCTCTTTTTCATAGATTGACTTGGGGAATCTCTTACTCACTCAGCAACCATAAACGTTGACATGCGCAAATGTGTGTTTCACAGATCAATCTCATTTAGTACTCTGTTCACATGACGTTACGTAGGCGAGCATTAATTGCGACCGGAACCGGACTTGGCGTGATCCTTTTAGGCTTCATCCTCGTAATTACTTCATTCGCTTCAGTCTCTGGCGCACAATCAAAGCTCAATGACCTGCTTACACCCGCCGCACAAATGGCAAACTCATTGCTTTTGGCTCAAACCGCAGCTTCCGGCGATCTTTCAGACTATGTGCTTACCGGCAAAGAAGCACCACTCGCGAGTCACCAAAGTGCTATTTCAACAACTAACGTCATGATCAGCAACCTGATCGACATCTTTGGAACCGAACACCCTGAACTCACCGCGCTCGTGGAGGAGTCAGCATCGGCTCAACGGGCCTGGGTGAGCGCTGATGCGGAACCAACACTGGTTGCAATGGCCGACGGGAAACAACCCAAAGCCAGTCGCGTGTCAAATAGGGCCAAGGCTTGGTCAACCTATGACGCGATGATCACTGCGACTTCGACACTTCAGGCTGAACTTGAAATTCAGCGGGCTCAAACAAGTGATGGCCTTGCTAGCAGTGCACGCCAACTCGGCTTGCTCCTTGTCTTTGGTGGACTCCTACTTGTTGCTGGCTTTGTTGCTTACTTCGTCTACTTCCAGCGTTGGGTTATCTACCCACTGATGGATATTCGTAAGGATCTGCAGCTTTCCACGCGCGACCCAATGCACACTCACCCAATTGAACCGATGGGTCCACCAGAATTTATTTCCCTCGCGAAAGATGCCGAATCACTTCGACGTCAACTTGTCAGTGAGATCGATGAAGCGTCGGCTGCGCGAAAGGGTCTCACTCAAGACGCGCCCCTCGTTGCCGCGGTGCGAAGTGAAATGAAAGTCAATAGTTCCCAACACTGTCCAGGAATTGCCATAGCTGGACTGGCGGCTACCGCCGAGGGTGTACTCGCGGGTGACTACTGGGACTACATCCCGCTCAGTGACACGCGAGTTGCTTTAATCGTGGCCGATGTTTCCGGGCATGGACCTTCAGCCAATGTGGTGGCCCTGCGCATTCGCGCAATTATTCGCGCTGCACTGTCAAAAGGGCTTTCCTTGTCCGACTCGGTTGAATTAGCGGCTGAGTCAACCAAGTTCGACGAATTATTCGTCACCGCACTGTTGCTTACCGTCGACATTGAAACCAATGAATTGCAATGGCTCAATGCAGGGCACCCGCCCGGAATCGGCATTACCCACGACAAAGACCTGTTTAGTTTGGATCCCACCGGACCGCTCATTTCCTCTCTCGGCGGGGAGTGGGAGGTACGAACCCATCCATTTGTTCCGGGTGACCTAGTTCTCGGGGTAACCGATGGCTTCCTTGAAGGCCAAGGGTCCGTGAGCACCTCAGAAGAAACACAGGCGATTATTCGCATTCTGAGGGGCCTCGATGGTCCAGTACGTCAAAATCCTGCTGAGATAGTGGAGAGGCTCGTTTCCCATATCCGCGAAATTTCCCCGCGCTGGCATGCCGACGACGTCACCGTGGTGGCATTGAGTCGATTGGACTAGCCAACACCCGAAGATTCCCTATGCACTTTCCATGGCAGACTGTCCAGATGCGAATACGAAACCGAAATATGATTGCTGCGGCAATTGCTGCAGCCCTTGTTATCCCACTGGCAACAACCGCCCAAGCGGCTCCGATCAAGAATCCTTCAAAGAATCTCGAGAACACGGTCATTGACGACTCGCTCTTCGGTCTACACGTGAAAGACGAACAGTTGGGTGTCTGGCCGACCATAAAATTTGGATCTCTTCGGTTGTGGGACAACGGAACTTCCTGGGCCAATATCGAGACTTCACGGGGAGTCTTTGATTGGACCAATCTCGACAACGCCGTCGCAACGGCCAACAAAAACGGTTTGAGCGACATCCTGATGGTTCTCTCAGGTACACCTGCTTGGGCTACAAACCAACGCAACCCACTGGCACTTCCCGCACCTGATGCCTCAGGAGTACCTGCGAACATGGCGGATTGGGACAACTGGGTTCGCGCCGTTGCGACCCGTTACAAAGGTCAAATCAAGATTTACCAACCTTGGAACGAAGCAAACTTGACTACATTCTTCACGGGAACTCCAGCGCAAATGGCTGATATGACCAAGCGGGCATACGACATTGTTAAAAGTATCGATCCCAGTGCAACTATCGTGGCGCCTAGCACGGGCACTCGTCTAGGTGGTCCATTCAAGAGGTTTTACCCTGCATTTCTCAACCAATTGAAGGCACGTGATTGGCCGGTAGATGTGTGGGCAGCGCACACCTACCCAGCATCTCTCGGTAACACCAACGACCGACAGGAACTTGCTAACAAGTGGATTGATTTCCTGAAGGCGGCTAAGGCACCAAACTTGCCACTCTGGGATACCGAGAACAACTACGGACTTGGTGGACCGGGTCCTGAGAACCCCGAACAGGACATTGAAGGAGTTAAGGCTGCGAATTGGACCGCCATTACATACCTTGATGCACTGCGTCTCGGGGTCTCCCGCGTGTACATGTACCAGTGGGGTCCTTACAACGACCTTTGGGGAATCCAATATAACGACGGTGCGCCTGGCGCTCAAGCAATGGACACCCTTCAGAACTGGATCGTGGGAACTACCTACAAGAATTGTAAAGAGAAGAATCGCAAGGTGACGTGCAAGTTCAGGACAAGCACTGGTATTAACCAGATCGTCTACTCCGAAACCGGACGCAAGACTTTCAAGGCAAAAAAGCAGTACAAGCAAATGTGCCAACTGGATGGAACCTGCTCGGCAATCCCAGCCAACGGCAAGGTACGAACCCAAGGCCCAGTACTGCTCAAAAGATAGTTACAACAAATTGTTGAAGGCCGGTGCGATCAACGCACCGGCCTTCACTCGTTACTAAACCAATTCAGAAACGGCAGCGTCAAACAACATCGTGTGCAGCACGACATCGGCAGAACTTGTAGTCGGACACATCAAAGCCATGTTGTGAAATGGTGTCAGCAGTAATCCTCGGTTGCTCATATATAAATGTAAATACTCTTCGATGTCAGCGTCGTGTGCAGCAGCAGACTCAGTACCCGATCGCGGAGCAGGTGAAACAAATCGATATTCAGCACGCGCACCAAGCTGGGCGATTGACCAAGGGACCTTATAGCGCTCCAACACCGATTCGACACCTTCACGAAATGAGGTTGCCAACGCGATCATGTGGTCAAAAGCTTCGGGGGTCAAAACTTGATCTAATGTCGCTCGCATGGCCGCAGTGCTTAAGACGTTACCCGCCAACGTTCCACCGACTCCGCCAACGTCGACTAAATCGGAATCCTCGGCCGCATTGATTGCATCTGCAACCTGCTGGGTCAAACCGTAGGCACCACTGGGTATTCCCCCACCAATACTCTTTCCGATCACGAGGATGTCAGGCTCAAGATTCCAGGCTTTCGTGCACCCACCCCAGCCTGCTGAAATTGTGTGGGTTTCATCGATCAAGAGCAACGCGCCATATTGCGTACACAATTCGCGTAAACCCTCCATGAAGCCTGGTTCGGGAAGCACAATTCCAATATTGGTTAGGGCGGGCTCTGTAATAACAATTGCAACGTCGTCATGCTTAAGTGCACGTTCAACGGAATCCAAATCGTTGAACTCTGCAACTCGCGTAGTTTCTTTTATGGGTACTGCTGGGCCCACATTTCCTTCTCGCAAAACTGCTTCATCGCTTGGGCCACTTCGCACCAGTGTTTCGTCGACAGCTCCGTGGTAGCAGTATGAGAACGCGAGAACCTTGTCTTTGCCTGTTACCTGACGCGCAATTCGAAGTGCCCAACGATTTGCGTCAGTTGCCGTCAAACTAAATGACCACAGGGGAAGACCAAAGCGACTCGTCAACTCAGCGGCCACCCATTGAGCGTCAGCGTTTGGCATCATGGTCGTGATACCACCCTCCACCCCAATGCGGTTGTAAACAGAGTCAACTGTTGCATCCGGTGAATGACCCGCCATGGCGCCAGTGTCGCCCAAACTGAAATCTACGTATTCGTTGTTATCGACGTCAATAATTCTGTTTCCACGCGCCGACTTCAAATACAACGGGTAACCGCCAGACCATTTATTCATCCAGGTCATGGGAACCCTGCCGAATAAATTATCGGCCTGCGAGTACAACTCACGCGACTGTAAAGTTCGAGATTCGTGCAGGGCCTGCTCGCGTTCTAAAAGTGCGCCAAGTTTGCTGCGGTCAATTAACATAACAAACTCCTCCATAAATTCATGGCCAATACTAGTGGCCGGAGTTGAGTGTTCCCGTCAATCGATCGTGGAACTCTGCACTCTTCTCATTGAATCCAACAATCACAACACGCTTGTGGCGGCGTTCGTACTTGCTGACTACCGCGTCTAAGGTCGCAACCGTTGAAGCGTCCCATACGTGTGCTGCGGTGAGGTCAATAATCACCATGTCTGGGTCTTCTGTGTACTCGAACTGATAGACAAGATCGTTGCTTGAAGCAAAGAACATTTCACCGTGAACTTGGTATCGAACTATTTCCTCGCCTGACTCAACGTCAATTTCTAGAATTCGATTCATTGAAACTAGGTGGGCGACGCGTCGGGCAAACAGAACGGTCGCGGTCACCACCCCTGCCCCAACTCCTATTGCGAGGTTGTGGGTAATCAGGGTGGCAATTACCGTGGCAAGCATCACGGTTGTTTCACTCTTGGGCATTGCCAAGATTGTGCGCAGGCTATGCCAGTCAAACGTTGCGTAAGCCACAACCACCATGACCGCGACTAACGCTGCCATTGGAATAGTTGCTACAACCTCACCCAGTGAAACAACCAGAATGAGCAAGAAGACACCTGCCAAGAAAGTGGAGAGTCGCGTTCGCGCACCAGATCGCACGTTGATCATGGTTTGACCGATCATGGCACACCCACCCATGCCACCAAAGAATCCTGTCACGATATTTGCAACGCCCTGTCCCCATGACTCACGGGTTTTATTGGAACGAGTGTCGGTAATGTCGTCTACCAACTTCGCAGTCATGAGTGATTCCATTAGTCCAACAAGTGCGATCGCTACTGCGAATGGCGCAATGATCATGAACGTGTCAAAAGTGAATGGCACACTTGGGATTCCCAGCACTGGAAAGCTGTTCGGCAACTCACCCTGATCTCCGACACGCGGGACGTTCACATTCAACAACACCACGGTCAATGTGAGCAATACAACAGTTACAAGTGGCCCCGGAATCACTGTCGTGATTTTCGGCATAATAAAGATAATCGCGATTCCAATTACCACCATGGGATAGACAACCCAAGGAACGTCAATTAAGTACTGAAGCTGCGAGGTAAAGATCAGAATTGCTAGTGCATTGACGAAACCGACCATGACACTGCGCGGCACAAAGCGCATGAGTCGCGCGACCCCAGCAAATGCAAGTAGAACCTGAAAAATTCCTCCTAAGATTACGGCCGCGATCAGATATTCAAGCCCGTATTCACGTGCAAGTGGTGCAACCACCAAAGCGATAGCTCCGGTCGCTGCTGAAATCATGGCTGGGCGTCCACCTGTGAAGGCAATTGTCACCGCCATGGTGAAAGAGGCAAAAAGACCGACGCGAGGATCAACTCCGGCCAAAATCGAGAAAGAGATGGCTTCGGGGATCAAAGCAATTGCGACTACAAGGCCGGCAAGAATCTCAGTACGAGCGACTTTCGGGTGTAACCACAGCGGGCGATTAAACGTGGGAATTAGTAATGACACTTGCTTGACACTAACCGAAAACGGCCAATCAGCCTAATTTTGGCAACCGATTGCCCGATGAACTCCTCCAGTGGGCAGACTTGGGCTGTGAGTGAACACAAGACCCTGGCCGAATTAGCCGAACAAATGCGGGAATTCACGGGAGCTCGGGACTGGCATCGGTTCCACGACCCAAAGTCACTAATGCTGGCCCTGATGGGCGAAGTGGGTGAACTCTCCGAACTCCTGCAATGGCTTTCTGCGGAACAAGCCGAAGAACTTGCTAAAAGCGACCCGCTAAATCAAAGACTCGGTGAGGAAATGTCCGACGTCCTGCTGTACCTGGTCCGGCTGGCGGACGTGTGTAACGTAAATCTCGATAAGGCCGTGCAATCCAAACTCCGGTCAAATGAAGAACGTTTCCCTGTTGCAGACTTTCACGGAGATGCCCCGATCAAGAATTAAATGACTGTAATTGCTTAGCCATGAGTTATCTGGCTGGGTCCATCAGTTTCACGTGAGACAACAATCCGATCTGGGAATCGGTCCTTCATTTCGCTCACGTGACTGATCACCCCGATTGTTCTCCCACCTGACTTGAGTTGATCTAGTTGATCTAGTACACGTTCAAGGGTGTCCGAGTCGAGGGAGCCGAAACCTTCGTCGACAAAAAGTGTTTCCAAGGCCACTCCACCAGTCTCACTTTGAACTACGTCAGCCAAACCCAAGGCCAGGGACAGGGAAGCGTAAAACGTTTCACCACCCGAGAGAGATTTAGTCGGGCGTGGGTATCCCGTTGACTCATCCATGATATTAATTCCTAGGCCTGTTTTTCCAACACCCTGTGCGCTTTCGTCGAGGATGAAGGAAAGACGACCGCTACTCATCTTGCGTAAATGCAGAGATGCGGACTCCAAAACATGTGCGAATCGAAGTTGCAGTGCGTAGCTTTCCAAAGTCAGTTTCTTCGTGTTAATCGAAGAAGAGGCGCTCACAAGGCCACCCAAGGTCACGGCGTCATTTACTTCAACCAAGAGTTTCTCAACCCCCTTGGATTCCCTTTCGAACTTGGCAACCAAACGAATTGCGGCCTTTAGAGCGTTTTCGGCAAGGGTCTGCAGTGCCTCGGCATTTTCCAGCTCAACTTGCGCCGCCTGAAGTTCTCCTTCAAGGCGAACAAGTGATTCTTCAAACTCTACAGAATTGAGGTTCTTAATCTCAGGGCTAAGCGAGTGTGCAACCTTCTCAAGATTCCTACTGACCTCTAGCCATTCACCTAATCGACTTGTTTTTGCAACCAGTTCAGCCAACTCCTCACCTGCATTTTTGCCTGGCTCAACCAGTCTCGACATTTCTTGTTCCTTGTTCTCCAACTCGGCATCAAACTTGATCAAGGCAGCACTCGTGTTCGCGGCTTCCTTGGCTGAATTTTCCACAGCGACCTTACGTTTCTCAAAGTCAAGTTTCGCTTGGGCAAGTTCTTCCTCACGCGTGTGCATTTGATCCGCGAGCTCTCGTTGTGTAACAAGTTCCAGGCTCAATCTTTGTAGTTCTTCACTTACCGTCTGAGGTGAAAACCCCGAACATGTTGCACTCAGGGCAGCCAATGAAAGCTTGGATTCCTCAAGTGCCAGAGTCAGGTCTTGAACGAGCAACTTCTGTGAATCACGCACGATTTTTGCGGCAACGACGTCACCTTCACATTCTTCAATGTGCAACTCGGTGACCGGTTTCACACCAACTGGCATGTCTGCGGGAGCGGGATGCTCAACGCTTCCACACACCGAGCATGGCTCGCCTTTGTGAAGTTGACCAGCCAGCACAGCCACCCGTTGCGTGAGTTGCGAACGCATGGCCTGCGAGAGAACCAATTCAGCTTTCGTGACATCGTGCTCATGGATTTCTAAAAGTGATTTCTCATCTTGGAGTATTCCGTGGGATTTTGTAATTGCAACTTCCAATTCGGAACATTCTTCAAGTTGTAGTCCAATTTCCTCCTCCGCACGCACTTGCTTCTCAAGCTCAACCCCTGCGACTGCCGCCTGAGAGCTCTGAGCTATTTCTCGCTCTAATATTGTTTGAATTCGCGGATACTCCTCTAGCGACTCATTCAATTCAGTAAGTTCGAGGGTCCACCTATCCAATTCCTCAACTAACTTCGTACGGTCACTTTCACGCTGTGCTTCTCCAGACTGCCAGTCGACAAGAGGTTTCAACTGACCTATCCGCTCACGGGTTTCGCTAATTACGGCTGGTATGCGTTCAATCGAAAGGTCCAACTCGGAGGGGTTAAGGACGGACTGCGCAAGGACTGCAGACTCGCTGGCTTTCACAAACTCGTCAAGTTTCAACTTAGTTTGTTCGAGCTTGTTGAACTGGATCTCAAGGGGGTGGCAAATTTCACGCATCTTCTGGAGTGAATCCTGGGCAAGTACGTGACCTTGCTCGAAATAGGCAATCACCTCAGAGGTGACACTCGCCGGGTCGGTAGTTTTCGCCTCGACCAATTCATGGACTCGATCCAGCAATTCTTGAGGGTCTGTGTCGGAAAGAAGCCCTTGGATCTGAACGGCGGTGTCACGGGTTCCCACACGAGCTTGGTTCACCTTGGCTACTGCTGCCTTGCCACGTTCGTCGAGTTCTGACTGCAGCTTCTGGTAGTAGTTATCTCCCAGAAGGTCACGAAGGGCCTTGAGGCGATCGGTTGGGTTCATGCGGAGTAGCGCCGCAAACTCACCTTGGGCAAGAACCACTAGTTGACGAAATTTTTGGGCGTTGAGGTTCAACAGGTCGGCAAGATACGTTCCGATTTCGTTGGCCTGCGTGTAAGCCAGATTCTGTTCACCATTCGAATCGAATCTAATAAGTGATTGGGTGGCAGCGCGTTTAGTTTCACCCGAGCCATTCTTTTTGGTGAATGAATACGGGATTCCTCGTGTAATTGTGTGCCTTACCCCCTTAACAGAAAAGTCAAGAATTATTTCCGAGCGATCTGGGCCCGCGCTGTAATCACTGCGCATTCGATCCTTGGCCGACTCCTCACCACTTAGGGTGCTGAACAGCGCGTAGGTGATCGAGTCAATGATCGTTGTCTTTCCTGCTGCCGTTGGACCGTCGATTAAAAACAAACCTGAGGCGCCCAACGCTTCGAAGTCAATTATTTGCCGGTCACGAAATGGTCCAATGCCACATATTTCAAGTCGGTGAATTCTCACGGTGTGACGCCATGTGAATTAACGCTCTCAATGGCACCCTGAACCAAGCTCCTTTGCGAGTCTGAAATTTCTCCATTAGTTACGTGACTAATGAATCCCGCAGCAATCTCAATGGGCGGCGTGGTTTGTGGGTCGAGTCTTTCTGTAATGGATAACGGCCCTGTTCCGCCTTTGGGAGTGAACTCAATGTGTTTCAGGTTTGGGAATCGCACAATCAGGCGTTCACGGGTTCGATCCTGTCGAACCGGATCGGTCACCATGGCTCGCACCCAACTGCCCTCGTGAACCGAGAACTCTGGGCTCTCCAGCAGCTCGTGCAGTTCACCTGTCACAGTTACCAGCGGACCTGGCACCGGTGTCAAAATCTCTTGGTAGGTGATCGGACCTACGGCAGGAATCTCGATAAGTGTGACACTCTTATTGTGCTTCTCCTCTGAAAAGGAAAAGGGCAAAGGAGAGCCTGAATACTTCACAACCGTGTCCGAACCTGCTGGACTCTTGATTACTTGCGAGCCATGCAAATGTCCCACAGCAACGTAATCCACTCCAGCAAAAACAGTCGAAGGTGCGTCACCGATCCCGCCTATCTCAAGGGAGCGTTCTGAATCGCTGCCGCTTCCACCAGTAATGAATGCGTGCGATACAACCACCGACCGAACCTCTGTTCGGGCATTCAAGTCGGAATTGATTCGCGCCATTGCCGCACTAAGAACTCCTGTGTGACTGCGCTCGGACTCCAACTCGTTGAAAACTACCTCGGGCTGGAGGTACGGAATTCCGTAGACAACTAAGTTGGTGCCGTCACTTCCCCTGATCTCAAGTGGAACGTTGATTTCTGAAATTTCAGAACGAATATGCACTCCGTTAGTCCGCATGAGTTCACTGCCAAAACCAAGTCGAATTGCAGAATCATGATTCCCGGGCGTGACAAAGACCGGACACACCGCACTCACATCAACTAGTGCCCGATTAAAGAGTCGAACAGACTCTGCGGGTGGGACCGCCCGGTCGTAGACGTCACCTGCAATAACAATAAGTTCAACCCGCTCGATCGCTACCAACTCAAGCAGCCAGTCAACGAAAACTTCCTGGTGGCTGTGCATGCTCTCTGACAAAAAAGTCCGACCTAAGTGCCAATCGGATGTGTGCAGAATTCTCATGTATCCCCCAAGCGGCAGGCGAACTAAATTGAGTCGCGCGCCATGTCGACAAAACGCGAGTAGTGACCTTGGAATGCAACGTTAATGGTTGCGGTTGGACCATTGCGGTGCTTGGCGACAATAAAGTCTGCTTCACCTGCCCGAGGTGACTCACGGTCATAGGCGTCTTCGCGGTGAAGAAGGACGACCATGTCCGCATCTTGCTCCAAGGATCCCGACTCGCGAAGGTCAGAAAGCATTGGTCGCTTGTCCTGGCGTTGCTCCGGGCCACGGTTGAGCTGACTGATTGCAATGACGGGGACTTCGAGTTCCTTGGCAAGGAGTTTGAGCGAGCGCGAGAACTCGGAGACTTCCTGCTGGCGGCTTTCCACGCGTTTACCGCTTGACATGAGTTGCAGGTAGTCAACAACAACTAGTTGCAAATTGTGGCGTTGTTTCAGGCGCCGACACTTTGCGCGAATCTCCATGAGGGTCATGTTGGGTGAGTCGTCAATGAAGAACGGTGCTTCACTGACAGCACCCATCTTGTTAGCCAGTTTCGCCCAGTCCGCCTCACTCATTTGTCCTGAACGCATGTGATGCAGTGCGACCTGAGCCTCTGCAGACAATAGACGCATGACGATTTCGTTTCGACTCATTTCGAGAGAAAAAATAACGCTGGTTAAACCATGCTTGATAGAAGCGCTGCGACAAATATCAAGCCCCAGTGTCGACTTTCCCAGAGCCGGGCGAGCCGCAACGATAACTAATTGGCCAGCGTGTAAACCGTTTGTCAGTGTGTCAAGTTCGGCGAAACCGGTAGGAACACCCACCATTTGACCGTCACGATTGGAGATCGCTTCAATCTCACTGAGAGTTCCTTGCATAATGTCGCTCAGTGGTGAGTAGTCCTCACTGGTGCGACGTTCTGTTACTTCGTATACCTCGGCTTGGGCCCGGTCAACTGCGTCGTCGACCTCACCTTCACCGCTGTAGCCCAAATGGACGATTCGCGTGCCGGCAGTTACCAACCTGCGCAGAATTGCCTGTTCTCGCACGATCCGCCCGTAATAGTTGGCGTTTGCCGCCGTGGGAACCATGGACACCAAAGTGTGTAAGTAGGAAGGCCCACCAATGCGCGTGATTTCACCGGACTTGGTCAACTCGGAGGCAACGGTGACGGCGTCGGCTGGTTCACCACGACCATAAAGATCCAGGATCGTGTCGTAGATTGTGGAGTGTGATGGACGGTAAAAGTCGTCGGCGCGAATTGTTTCAATTACGTCGGCGATTGCGTCTTTACTGAGCAGCATTGCACCCAAAACAGATTGCTCGGCTGCCTCGTTATTGGGTGGCGTGCGATCTGGGCCAGCAGAATAGGCCGAGTCTCGGGGTTCCTCCGGGAGTGGAAGTTCTGTGACGCTCAACGAAATCCCTTTCAGTAACTACATCTAGTCCGACCAGCAGTAAACACCGAGGGTCTGACACTAGGGAGCAAGCAACTCCCTGTCCATTCACCCTGTGGGCCTAGGTGTGGGTTACCTGTGCACCACGTATCCAATACCGTGGACGGCGCTGGGATATCTTGTGGAAAAGTGAACTATTTTTGATGATTCTCAGGTTTTCCCTCACGCAATGGTGTCCACACCCTGTGGACAAAAACTTTATTACTAGGCTGCGAGGATGCTTGAAAAATCGAATTCAACCCCATTGCGGGTGACCGCCGTGTGCCTGGGAAACATTTGCCGTTCACCGATCGCCGAGGCTGTCTTACGTGACCGGATCGAGCGGGCCGGTCTTAGTGACCTCGTGATCGTGGACTCGGCCGGTACGGGTGATTGGCATCTTGGTCACGACGCTGATCCCAGATCGCAAGCCATACTCACGCAAAATGGATACTCGCTGACCCATGAGGCCCGACAAATTTCTCCGACCTGGATGGCCGAGCTCGACATTATTTTGGTCATGGACCAAAGCAACTACACGAACGTTGCAGCCATGATCACCCAAAGCGGTTTCGAACCCGAGTTGTACATGATGCGTAGCTTCGATCCTGATCTGAGACACCTAGGCGAGCTGCACCCTGATCTGGACGTCCCCGATCCATATTTCGACAAAGGAGACGGCTTCACCCTTGTTCTGGAAATGATTGAGCGGGCAGCTGATGCTTTTGTCGCCGGGCTACCCGCTCGTTTACATTAAGCGGGGCGCACCACTTCACCATCGCCGGACAAACGGCGGTAGGCGAGGGCGTCAGCAAGGTAAGTGAATGCCGCAACGAATACGTTGATGAGTGCAACGAGAATAAATGCGATGACGGACAGGATTCCGGTCAGCACATTCAGGTTGTCGGCTGCCGCGGCACCCAAAATTGACTGAACAAAAACTGCAAGAACGGTGAGTGCTGCCGTCGCGCCGATTAATACGATTCGGAACCCAATGAAGCGCCAGAACGAAGTGGTAATTAATTCCCAGCTCATGGCTAGTGCACCAAAACCGGTCATGCCGGGCTTGCCAATAAGTGCATAGGGAAATAGTGCGAACATGAACGCCAAGATCAGTCCTGGAATAATGAAGGCGAAAAGCCCAACAACAACAATGCCGATATAGACAGCACCTGCCACGAGGAACCACCAAAAACGATCCGAGCGCAACAGGACACCAACGGAAGGCTTAGCACCCTCGGAGGCGTTATAAGCGTTGCGAAGTAGGCCGAGGAACGTGTAGAAGAAGCCAAGAACACCGATGAAAATCACGATTGCACCTAATGCCGGCACAGCCATTGCAGCAAGGGCACCCACCACAATAATCGCTAGCGGAATTGCTACTGCGAGAACAACCACCAGCAACCAATGCCAGTACTGACGCTTGGTCAGACTCCACGCTTCATCGAGTACCGCAGCAATATCAAATCCGGACATTTTCTCCCCTTGTGCTCATGTGATCTGGTGTGAATTCGGATAAGACGAACATATCACTGAATGAGTACCTCATTCTTGCTTATGGTTCCAGATTTATGTCCTTGACAGATTTTCCGGATAACCGCCAAGGTTTCCACTTCACCGCGTAGAGTTTGGTTGCGTTGATCAAAAATACAAGACGGTGGTCTTAGAGCAATCCTGATAGGAGGTGGAGGTCACATGGCAGCTGTTACGGGGCCACTCCTCGCACCGGCGCTGACCACGCTTGCAAGTAACAAGGTGGACGTTGTCAGAGACACCGTTGCCCAGCAGACCACTCCACATGAGGTGTATTGCGCTTCAAAGACTCTCGACGGAGTTGTCGCAAGTGTTGCATTACCCTCCACGCGTTTGGTTTTTGTAAAATACGGTGAACAGGTAATGGTGTCAGCACCTCCCACGGGTGACAAATTGGTCGCCACGGTTCCACTTGGAACAATGGGGGTCGGCCATAAACCCTCCGAAAGTCTTTCCTACCGGTCACATGGCTTCCTACTTTCGTCGACCCAAGACACGATCATGCACCCAGATCCAGATAAAGGCGCACTTGTCTTTGCCGTTGGTTCGCAGGAGCTAGCACAACAGGCGCAAAAAGTCTTGGGGCATGATCAACACTTTGGCCAGTTTCAATGGTTGAATCGCCAATCACTCGTTGAAAGCTCGCTTACACACATGTGCACTGGCGCATGGGAAATGGCCATGAGCCTTCCAGCAGATACTCCAGAATTTGTGGTGAGTCGTCTCATGAACTCAATGCAGCTCAACATAATAAATTCACTCGTGTTGGCCTGTGATCACACGCAGCTTTCAGCAGGTCCCGAAAAATCTCGCATGTCACGCTTGATTTCTTGGATTGAAGTTCATGCAGGTGAAGCCATCACGGTCGCAGACCTTGCTTCCGAGGTTGGCTTGAGCGTCCGCCAGCTGCAAGCCAGCGTCGCACAGCATTTTGGAATTTCCCCCATAGAACTTTTACGTGAAACACGGCTTCGCATGGCGCGAGAAGCCCTCATTGCGGCAGACCCGGATAACTGCACGATTTCCACAATCGCCTACTCAATGGGTTTCAATCACCTTGGTCGTTTCTCGCATCACTATTTCACCGAGTTCGGTGAAAAACCCTCCGAAACTTTTAGGCGCAACCTTCATGGCTGATAGTGCAAATATTTTGGTCCTCTACTACTCCGCAACCGGGAACGTTGCCCAAATGGCCCACGCATTGGCAGACGGCGCCTCTGGTCTTGGAGCACACGTGCGAGTACGTCGGGTGGTCGAGACCGCGCCAACAGCAGCAGTAGCCAGCAATTCGAAGTGGCAAAAGTTTCTCGATACCTGCCAAGATGAATATGTTGCACTAACCGACATTGAATGGTGCGACGGAATCGCGCTCGGATCCCCCACGCGATTTGGCAACCCCGCCAGCCAATTGCGAGCCTTTCTTGACACCACCGGTGGTCTGTGGGCACAGGGGTCCCTGTCGCGACTTGTGGGAACTTCGTTCACAAGCGCATCAACGCAACACGGTGGGCTCGAGTCCACAATCCTTTCGATGAACAATATTTTTTATCATTGGGGATCAGTGATCATGCCGCTTGGTTACGTGAATTCATTCGTGCACAAAGAAAGTGGCAACCCTTACGGCGCATCCCTTTATTCCACTAGCGCAAACTCGGCAACGCAGACGCACCTGCAGGCGGCGACTTTGCAGGGTGCACGCTTAGCGCGAATAACGAGAGCCATTTCGTCAATGTCCGAAGAATGAATAACAAATAGGTGAGGGAATGACCCAAATACAGATAGTTGCAATTGGCGGTAGCACCCGTGTGGAGTCTTCGACCGAGTTAGCGCTGCGGATTGCCGGGCGAGCTGCAGAGCGTGCGGGAGCGCACGTCACCTACGTCACCGGACCGGACTTGATTTTGCCAATGTATGACATCAATGATCCTGATCGTCAACCGGTTGTCAAGGATTTCATTGAAAGTGTTCGACAAGCTGACGGTCTAATTCTGGCAAGCCCGGGGTATCACGGTGGCATGAGCGGACTGTTCAAAAACGCCATGGACTATCTCGAGGATCTGCGCGAAGACGAACGGCCATATCTCCATAATCGCGCAGTTGGCTGCATTTCAACGGCGTACGGCTGGCAAGCAGCCGTGGCAACCTTGCAGCAGCTGCGCCAGATCACCCATGCCTTGCGTGGGTGGCCGACACCCATGGGTGGGGCGATCAACTCATTGAACTCCAAATTTGACACCGATGGCGAGTGCTCCGACGAATCCACAACCGCGTCCCTGGAAATGATCGGTCTGCAAGTAGTCGACTTTGCACACAAGCACCGGTAACTATGCCGGTAGGCTGCCGGGATGCCTGCGGCCGTAAGCGAACATCAAGATGCGATTGCACTTCGTACCTCGAGGCCGCAATCTTTGATCTTTACTATTTATGGCGCCTACAGCAGATCACTCGGTGGCTGGATTGCTGTCTCAAGTCTTCTTGCACTTCTACGGGAAATGAACATTGAAGACAATGCGGTTCGAAGTGCATTATCGCGTTTGAAACGGCGCGGTGTACTCCTTTCTGAAGCTCACAACGGCTTTGCAGGGTATGCATTAAGTGATAGTGCTCGCAAAGCATTTGATACCGGCGATGCTCGGGTTCTCGAACGACGCCACCCTGAAGAAGAGACGCGTTGGATTCTCGTAGCATTTTCCATCCCTGAAAAGTCAAGGGACTTGCGCTACCGGCTCCGATCCCGTTTAACCGGCGTAGGTTTCGGACAGGTGACAGGTGGGCTGTGGATTGCACCAGCTTCACTTCGCGCCGATGCTGAACTAGCGATCGACACTCTTGGTATCCATCAGTACGTGCACCTATTCGAAGCAGACCACCTCGAATCAGACTCCACGGGTGCAGGATCTACCGACGAAGGATCCGTCCAACAATGGTGGGATCTCGACGCTATCGAAAAAAAATACGAACAGTTCATCCAGGCTTTTTCCCAATTGCAACAAGCTTTTGAATCCGGTGAGGAGCCCGTTTCTCCGGAAAATGCGTTTCGAAATTACACCCGAATTCTTACTGCTTGGCGCCCATTGCCTTATATCGATCCCGGACTTCCCAACTCACACCTCGCACCGAATTGGAAAGGCAGAACCGCAACTGAATTATTCTTTTACTTCAATGATCTGCTTGCCGAATCGGCACAGGAACACGTACGTAAAAGTGTGGATTCCACGTTGCAATTCACAAAGGACGTTAACTGACGCTATTGAGCGATTTTGGCGACCAAAGCCCCACTAGCGCCACCCACTCCGCCACCCGGCCAGGTACCTGCACCACATGTATACAGATTCTTAACTGGGGTCCGGTGCCGGCCCCAACCTGGTACTGGCCTTAGGAAGAAGAACTGCGCCGGGTGGTGGCTGCCACCCAGTGAATCACCTTGGATCAGATTCACGTTGTAGCGTTCTAGGTCCGTTGGGCTCAAGACGGCTTGTCCAATAATTAAGTCCCGGATCCCCGGGGCATACCTGTCCAGTAAATCGATAACATGTTCGGCGTAATCTCCTGCGACTTCACTCCAACTCTGGCCGCTAGCAAGCTCACGCGGCAACATGCGGACCTGCACCCATAGTGTGTGCTTCCCTTCTGGCGCTCGGGTCGGGTCGCTCACCGTTGGCTGCCCAACAACCAATGTCGGGTGATCGGGTAATTCACCCGCCGCCGCACTTGTGTACGTGCGAGCCATGTCGTCGACATAGGGTCCAATGTGAACGTAGTTAAATGTCCTTGCCTCTTCCGCCGTCCAATTGGGGAGGTCGCTCAACGCCAAGTGGATCATCATGGTTGCTAGTCCGGGACGGAACTTTTCAACCCGCTTAACAACTTCCTTTTGGGCAATTTCCTTTGATAGGAGTTGTGGCATCAGTCGTGGATTAACGTTGCTAATAACCGAGGACTTCGCGCGATAAACACTCCCACTCTCGGTAAGTACACCGGTAGCTCGATCACCTTGGGTGAGGATTTCAGTGACGCGTGAGTCACAATGAACTTCACCACCGTGTTCATGGATCACTCCTACCAAGGCGTCGACCAAAGTAACAGCTCCACCCTCGCCAATCACCATGCCAAATAATTGACCACCGACAGTCTCCAAATAACTGAACAATGCACCACCGGAAATATCGGGTGCGAAATCCAGGTGCATGCCCCAGGTAGCCATTAAGGCTTTTGTTTTGGGTGACTCAAAGTTCTCGTCCGTGAACGCCCGCGTTGACGAGAGTGCAAGTTTGGCCATTTGATACACGCCGTCAGTACCTAGCGCCTTGCGGGCTTTCCACATTGTCTTTACCGCTGAGACACTGGGCATGTCCGATCCAAGGATCCCCAAAATAAATGGTGCCCACTCGTTGAGTTGGACCGTCAACCTTTCCCAAGCAGCTATATCTGCTGGAGCGACCTTGGCCAAATTTGCCTTGGTAGCTTCGGCGTCCGACTCAACGCCAATCATGGTTCCGTCAGGGAAGATTGAGCAAAATGGTTTGGCTGAGGGAACTAAAGCGAAACCATGCTTAACGAGTTCAGGGCCAATGGCAGCCATTACCGGACCGCCCGCGAAAAGTCCGAGGTTCATAGCAAATAAATCGTGTTTGAACCCCGGGGCGGTTATCTCTTCGGTTCGAATTGCACCGCCGGGTTTCGTTTGAGACTCCAAAACCACAACTCGTTTGCCCGCAGTGGCCAGCAATGCAGCAGCACTGAGTCCGTTAACCCCCGCTCCAATCACAATGACGTCAAAATCCTGTGAGTTTTCGCGCATCGTCCCTCTCATCTCAATCTTTCGTTTACGTGACGACCGCTATCATTCCGCTATACGATCAGATGTGCAATGCTAACTCTCAATTGTTTCGCATTTCTCGCACATGTTCACACGTTTACACGTTTACACGTTTTATCAGCGGCAGCGGCACCCGAAGGAGCAGGTACATGTCCAAAGAATTCGACGCGATAATTATTGGGAGCGGAATTAATGCGCTTGTCGCCGGCGCGATGCTTGCGAAGAAGAACTGGTCCGTGCTCATGTGTGAAAGCTCGGATCATCTTGGTGGTGCAATTTACACGAGCACCGACACATTTGAGGGCTTTACCGTTGAGCTCCTGTCGAGTTGGCACCCACTTTTTGTTGGTGGTCCGGCGTACGGGGAACTTGCTGCCGATCTGGCCGCACGCGGAGTTCAGTACGTAAATACGACAATTCCTACCGGTGTTATTAGTGCTGATGGCTCTGGAATTATTTCAACCGATCCTGCGATTAATGCGGCTGATTTTGCCGAACGAGGCGATCTTGACACGTGGAATGCGGTCATGAATGATTTTGGTGCGAAAGCCGAATTGGCATTTGGGCTCCTAGGAACTGATCTGTGGCGGAAGCGGTCCCTAAAACTGGGTTGGAAGGCATACAAGCAACTAGGCCGTCGAGGATTAATGGCAAGTGGCGCCGAACTCCTTGAGCCTGCTGCTCCTTGGCTCGATCGCTCATTTAACTCCCCGGTCACCCGATCACTCCTCGCTCCTTGGGCATTACACAACGGTCTAGGTCCAGACGACGCAGCCAGTGCATTTATTACCAAGGTAATTGGGGCGGCCGTCGCAATGGGTGGCATGCCGGTTCCTGTGGGTGGTGGGAAAACAGTGGTCGACGCGATGGTCGGCATGATCGTTGATGCTGGTGGTGAGGTTCGCAACAACACCAAGGTCGAGAAAATTTTAGTGACCAACAGAAAAGCCACTGGAATTACAACAGAGCAGGGTGAATCATTTACGGCCAAGAAAGCAGTACTTGCTTCTGTCACTCCACACGCCCTTTATGGGCAACTGCTGCCCACTTCCGTCGTTGGTGAATCTTCCAAAAAATCCGCCGAGCAATTCCGATTTGGTCGTTCTGCGATCCAGATTCACATTGCACTCTCAGAACCACCGGCATGGGTGGATTCACGGGTGGAATCAGCTGCACTCGTGCATGTGCTTGACGGTATGGATTCACTCTCTGAAAGCGTTAATGCCGCTAATCGTGGTTTCTTACCCCGTCGTCCCACAATCGTGGTCGGTCAGCCCGCAACCGTTGACCCGACACGCGTCCCGCAGGGAAAGGGTTTGCTGTGGATTCAACTCCAAGAGAACCCGCGTGAAATTCGTGGTGACCTCGCGGGTGAAATCAGCTACACGGGTCCGTGGAATGAGGAAGTGTTGGCGGCCTACGCAGAGCGGGTGATAACCCAACTCGAGCCACATATTTCCAATATTAGGTCGGCTGTAATTGGTCAACGTGTAATTGGCCCGGTCGAACTGGAAGAAATGAATTGCAATTTAGTGGGTGGTGACCCGTATGCCGGTGACTGCCGGGTTGATCAGTACGCACTGTGGCGGCCGTCGGCAGATGCAACCGGTCACGACACGGGAGTCAAGAATCTGTGGCAGATAGGTGCCTCAACCCACCCAGGTCCAGGACTTGGTGGCGGATCCGGGTTTCTCGTGGCCCAGCGATTAGCGGGCTAACAGGCTCGCCAGCCAACTGAGCCACGAGAAATGCCATTTGTTTACATCAATGCCAGTACTCGGCAGGGGCTTCCTGAACCTTTAACAATGGGTAGTGGAGCGACAATGACTACGGCGCCCTGTGTTGGGAGCTTGTCGAGATTGCGCAATTGAGTGACACCGTATTTGTTTGCGCCCATCAACATTGTGTGACAGGGGAATGGTGGCTCAAACTGCATTGCGCCACCAGCATCTGTACCCACAGTTTCAACACCCATGCCCAAAATTTCCGTTTCTTCGGACAAGTATTGAGCGGCCGCAGGGGTTAAACCTGGGGTGTGGGGTCCATTTTCATCCGCATTAGCAAATGCCGCGGGATCGTCCCCGAACTTGGACCAGCCGGTGCGGTACAAGAACCAAGCACCTTTGGGAATTTTGCCATTTTCTTCTTCCCAAGCTTTAATGTCTGCGACGTCAAGGCAATAGTCTGGATTTGCGGCAACTTCTGCCACCTTGTCAATTACTACAGCAGGGCCAATCAGTCTTTGGACTGGAATTTGGCTGACGTCGTCAAGGCCGCGGCCGGAAATCCAATGGTTGGGGGCATCAAGGTGAGTGCCGGTGTGCTCGCCGGAATGGAAGTTATTCCAGTACCAGTACGGCCCACGTTCGTCATACGCACTGATTTCCTCGAGTGCGAACTTTGCCGTTTGACCGAATTCTTCGGGCAGTGCGAGAATCGGCGTTTCTGAGTGCAGTGGTGATGTCAGATCGAGGACCGTGATTGATCCGTCCACAATGGATGCTGCGAGAGCATTTAAATCGCTCATATAATTTCCCTTCGACTCGCTTTGGGTGATTGTGACAATTATTCAGTTGTGGTTCTGCTGTTAACCTTAAACCCGCCAACGCGATGGCCGGGTGACAACGCCCTCTTGTGGAACTAGTTCAAGCCGAGGCTTCGGGTCTTCATTTCTTCCAGCCGGTGGGCGCGATTTGCCCGGGGCGTAGGGAAGGGGCCAATACATGTCAACGCCCTGCTCCGCAGCCGCGTGTGCGGTCCACGAGGGGTCATACAGGTGTGGTCGCCCGATTGCACACAGATCAGCGCGACCCGCTGCAATGATGGTATTTACGTCATCCCAGCTGCTGATTGCGCCCACAGCAATTGTTGCAACTCCAACTTGATTTCGGATTCGATCAGAATGTGGCGTTTGGTAACTACGCCCGTATGCCGGTCTCTCGGAGGACGTCGTCTCACCCGTTGACACGTCAATTATGTCAACCCCGTGATCCTTGAAAGCTTGCGCAATAGCCAGCGCGTCAGCATCGGTGAGACCTTCAGGTACCCAATCGGTTGCCGAAATACGGACGCTGATTGGACGGCCAACCGGCCACACTTCACGGATAGCGTCAAAGACTTCAAGTGGGAAAGCCAGTCGGTTTTCAACTGATCCACCAAATGAATCCGTACGCTTATTCGTTACCGGAGAAAGGAAACTTGCTAGAAGGGTGCCGTGCGAAGCTTGAATTTCTAGCAAATCAAAACCGGCTTCAGCTGCTCGGACGGTTGCAGCAGTGAATTCACCGATCACGGTTTCCATGTCAGCACGAGTCATTTCGCGCGGGACTTGGCTTGCGGGACTAAATGCAACAGCTGACGCCCCGATCAGTTCCCAGCCACCAGTTTCCAGTGGTTCGTCACGACCTTCCCACATGAGTTTTGTTGACGCCTTGGGACCAGCATGACCAATCTGCATCCCAATTTTGGATTCCGTCGTGTGGACGAAATTAACGATCTTGGTCCAGGCATTGCGCTGTTCGTCATTCCAGATTCCCGTACAGCCTGGTGTTGACCGACCATCAGCGCAGATTGCCGCCATCTCAGTAAGGATTAACCCTGCACCCCCCAATGCACGAGCACCAAGGTGCACAGAATGGAATTCATTGGGCAAGCCGTCGCTCGCACTGTAGGTCAACATGGGTGCCACAACAACGCGATTGGGGAGCACCAGATCGCGCATGACAAATGGTAGGAACATAGGAGGACGGGAGCTAGTCCCAGCAGCAACGCGACCCGCTGCAATTTCACTCTCAAGAAGCCACGCGTCCACCGAAGCGATGAACTTCGGGTCACGCTCCATTAAGTTGTCATAGGTAATACGACGACTGCGTGTCATGAGGTTGAAGGCAAATTGAATTGGATCCTGATCGGTGTAGTGACCAATCTCTTCAAACCACTCCAAACTAGCCTGGGCCGATCGTTGGGTGCTCTTAATTACAGGCAACCGCTCTTTATTGAAAGCTGTGAGTGCACTTCCAAGATCTGGTTCTTCACCGATACATGCGGCCAAACTCAGTGCGTCTTCCATCGCCAACTTAGTACCGGAGCCGATGCTGAAATGTGCCGTGTGGGCCGAGTCACCAAGTAGGACCAGATTTTCGTACACCAGTGACTTGTTGCGAATCGTGCGAAATGCAATCCACTTGCTGTTGTTGGCTATTAGGTCGTGACCCTCGAGGACATCGGCAAAAATTTCACGAAGTCTCGTGATGCTCTCCTCGTCACTTTCTCCCGGCGGAAGTGAGTTCGGATCAACTGCATCAAATCCGCCGGCACGCCACACATCTTCGTGCATCTCGACAATAAATGTGCTCTTGTGTGCATCCATTGGGTACGCATGAACCTGAATCACACCATGGGGAGTGTCGCGCACAATGAATTCGAATGCTTCGAAAACCTTGTCCGTTCCCAACCACATGTACTTGCATTCGCGCGGATCGCTCGTGGTGCCAAAATGGTCCGCAAATTTTTCCCGAACTGGGCTATTAATCCCGTCACAGGCTATAACTAGGTCGAATTCCTGCATAAGCTCTTCAACCGGTGGGGCTTCGGTCTGGAAGTGAACGGGTACGCCGTGTGCAAGTGCACGGCGCTGGAGAACATTGAGCAACTCCTTGCGACTCATTGCCGCAAAACCATTTCCACCCACCGCAATCGTTGTGCCGTTGAGGTCTACGTCAACGTCATCCCAATAGGCAAAAGACCCACCCATGTCATTAAACACTGATCGGTCTGAAGCCTTGATTCCGCTGAGGGTTTGGTCGCTGAAAACAACGCCAAAGCCGAAAGTGTCGTCTGGTGCATTGCGTTCCCACACCGTGATGTCGGCATCCGCGTTCAGTTGCTTGATCAAGCTAGAGAAGTACAGGCCTGCAGGCCCTCCACCAATGACAGCGATGCGCATTTTTTCCTCCAAGGAAACCTATTCGGCCCGCACTTCTTATAGCGCTATTTTGACTATCGCAAATATTACGGAATAAATCGTATTTTGCAACCTAAATAACCGAATCGAGTCAATTTCCTGTGCTCGTTGGGGTGTTCGAGCGATATGCCGCTAGGGGGACTCGCGCTAATTCAGTGACCGGCCCGTTGTGGCCCCATTCATTGCCACCTAACCGCGATACAAGGTCGAGTTTGAGATTATCAACCCGATCGTGAACTAAGACCCCTTCTGCAATTGCAATTAATTGAACTTCACCAAGAACAACGACCCCATTGCCTACAGTCAAAATGTCGACAAGGATGCATTCCAATGCATAGGGCGAATCACGAACCCGCGGGGCAGCAACCGTTGAACTCTGTTCCCGGATTAAACCCAGCTCGTCAAACTCACTGGCCTCTGGAGGGAATTCGACACCGGTCAAGTTGACCTCTTCGATCAGGCTCGCCGGTGTGCCACAGACAACAAATTCACCGCTGGCTCGGATATTGCGAGTTGTGTCTTTCTCACCCATTGAACTGATCATGACGATCGGTGGGGATGTACTCACGATTTGGAAAAAAGAGTGCGGTGCCAGATTGTCAACACCTTGTGGACTTCGGGAACTCACCCAGGCAATAGGGCGGGGGACCACCAAAGCTCCAAGAATCGGATACACATTTCCCACTTCACTGGGATTAAATTCTCGTCGTTGTGTCATGTCCACCGCCCTATAAAACCACTGCCTGAAAAAACCGCAGCGCTTGCCGCCGGGAATTAACGGGGCAAACGCACACCCTTAGCCTCGAGTCGAGGCAATACTTCTTGTGCGAAGTAGGGAAGTTCGTCTGCATAGTTCAAAAATGCCAGGGTCATGCCACCGAACCCAGCCTTGGCGAAACGCTCAATTTCGTCAGCGACGTCATCCGGTGAGCCAATAATCGGGCATGTGCCGTGGCCTGCAGCAAATCGTCCGCGGAACATGTCCAGCATTTCTGGCGTGAAGGATTGGGCGTGCATGCCCTGTAGGCGCATAAGGTTATCCACCGCATCCCAGTCAGCATTCTCATTCGCGTAGTAGTCCAAATACTCTTCCGCCTCTTTACGCGTGGGTCGCACAACGCAGTGGCCTAATGTGAAGAAGCCCATTTGGCGCTTAAACGTATCTTGAGCAATCTTGGTGAAGGACTGCACAATTTCTGCGCCGTCTTCAGGGCCTCCGACAATGGTCAGCCCAAAATTAGCGTTACGTGCCGCATATTCGCGACCCTGAACGGAGGATCCCGCGTTAAGAATTGGCAGTGGGCCGTCAAAAGGCTTTGGCATGCTTTCCACATGCTGCAGTTTGAAGAAGCGCCCATCCCAATCAAATTTCCCTGTGGTGGTCCAAATCTTTAGCAGCACGTCAAGCCACTCCTGTGCCAGGGCATAGCGGTCATCATGTGATTGTGGGAGGTCCATGCCGAAAGTTTCATATTCGGGTTGGTTCCAACCAGCAACTACGTTGATACCAGCACGGCCCTTTGAGATCTGGTCAACCGTCGCCATTTGCTTGGCAACAACGATCGGGTGATTAAAGGCAGTGTGAATCGTTGAGAAAACAAAAATACGCTTGGTGTTGGCTAGCAGGCCCGCAGCCCAAGTAATTGGATCAAGGACACCTTCGTGGAAATTCGTCTCGCCGCCATAGCCGATCCAACGAGCAATGGGCAGTAAGAAATCGATACCAACTTCATCGGCAATCTGCGCCATGCGCAGGTTGTCATCCCAGTTACCGGTCCAACGTTCTGGGACTTTTGTTACCGCGAGTCCAGAGGAGCAGTTCGGGGAAAAGAGCCCGAGTTTAAAATCTTTGCCATCAACAATTGACTTAGTCATTTCGCCTCCTGTGGTGCGTTCGAGCACCAATTAGTGAATACCGATTGGTTGATACCACCATTAGTCTGCAGCGAAAACCGATACCGGTCTATCCAATTTACGCGGTATTTTGTCCAGATAAGTCACCAAACAACCACTTAATAGCTACGACCTAATAGCTACCATTTAATAGCTCGCCTGCGTTGGGCACGTAGGTCTTTAGGCCTAGCTCCTTGAGCAAGAAGTACGTGGTGGCAATTGCCGCGGTAATGACCGGCTTACCAAGTCGATCCTGAACGACCTGCACCGCTTCCAATGATGGCATTTGAACACAAGCGGACAAAATGATTACTTCCGCGTCACTGTGGTCAAGGTCCTCAACGATTCGATCAAGATTCATTGGGTCTTGTGCGCCGACCTCAAGGTTGTTTGCGATTTCCAAGGCAATGAAGTCGGTTACTTCGACACCTGAGTTCTCGATATAACCGACAACCTGCTCCGTGAGTGGGCGCATATAAGGAGCGATCAAAGCAACCTTCTTGACTCCCATTATTTGAAGAGCATCAACTATCGCTCCGGCACTCGTAACGACCGGGGCTGGGGATCCGTTCTCGATTGCGATTTTGCTTAGCCGTTCCTGCGATGTGCAGTGATAACCATTCCCGCGCGTCATAATTGCCACCAGACACGCGTAGCCCATGACGTCAACAGCGGCGTCAGAGAGTTCTATCGCGCAACGACCGGAATCGTTGTCCATCGCTTCAAGTTCCTCTTTGGTCACCGACTTCATGCGCATGCGTGAGGAATGAAATGTGAATTTCTCAGGCTCGACTAACTCACGTGCATGGAGCATGGCTGGAATTTCCGTCTCCATGGTCACATTAGAACTAGGAACAATTAACCCTACGCGAAATTTCGTTTTTGTCTCAGACATGTCAGACCGCCACAACTGGATTGGAAAGTGTTCCAATAGATTGAATCGTGCACGCAACAACGTCACCAGGTTGAAGGAATGTCGGTGGAGTCATTGCCGCGCCAACGCCCTGGGGTGAACCGGTCGCAATGACGTCACCAGGTTCCAGTGTCACACCGGAGGTGATGTCTTCAATGAGGGTCGCAACTTTGAAGAGCATGTACTTGCTGTTGCCGTTCTGGCGCTGGTCACCATTAACGGTGAGAGACAGCTGCAGAGTCTGTGGATCAGTGATTTCGTCTGTGGTGACAACGATTGGCCCGAACGGTGCGTAACTGTCTTGGCCCTTGGAGAAGAACCACTGCCCTGATCGACGCTGGTCACGAGCACTGATGTCGTTAATAATGCTGTAGCCAAAGACGTAATCGAGTGCTTGGCCTTCCTTCACGTCGAGTGCTGAAGTTCCCATGACAACAGCCAATTCACACTCCCAGTCCAGTTGCTCGGTGAGTTTCGCATTGTGCCGAATTGGTTGATTAGGACCTACCACTGCAGTACCGGGCTTACTGAAGAGAACTGGCCGCGTTGGGCGATCCTTGTCAGTGTCCAGCGTTCTGCTGGATTCTTCGACATGCTCAATGTAGTTAAGCCCGACGCCAATGACCTTGCCCGGACGAAATGGCATATGGACATTTACTGTTGCAAATGATTCTGAAACTTCAGCTGGATACTCAGTGGTCGTATTTACTTCCGCTAGCACCCTGGCATGGAGCTCCTTACCGGCTTGAATGTACTCCAGCAAGGTGTCCGGGATTTCAATTTTGCCAGCAAGTGCCTTTTGCAAATCAACCACAGTGTCACCCGCCACGATAATTCCAAGTCGTGCCTGTGCTTGTTGAGCGGTTGAGTACGTTACGAATCGCATGCTATTTCTCCTGATAGTTATTTTGCGGTATTAGCCGCGGTTGCTTGAGGGTTGTCACTGTTGTACCTGTTTTGCTGCTCGGTAATCGACTCTTGAACTTGCCCTGTTCCGTGATTCATGTGGATTGCATGTTGCTGTGTCTTGTCGACATGTAATTGGAAAACGTCGAAACGGTTGTAGTGACCGATGATGTCGTGCATTTGTTTGGGCTGGATACATTTGTTGAGATCAATGTCTGCATAGACAATTCCTTCTTTGTCAATCAATCCGTCACCGATTAGTCGTCCATCAGGTCCGAAAATCCCACTGAACGCTGAATTTTTGCGTTCTAGCATTTTTCGCGACACCTCGTCGTGTGCCACAGCGTCCACGATTTCGGGGGTAATTGCGGAACACGCAACGACTGTGAAAACTTTTCCTTCGAATGAATGGGCGGCTGCGCGCACCTTTATGGCTTCAACCATGTCGTAGTCTTCGGGCGCGGTCGGCAGTGAAATGTAATTTGCCGTGTGAATGTTTTCGCCCTGCGCAAGAAGGGCAAATCTCGCCAAAGTATTTGTGTTCTCCCCACATGCCAATCCGCCTAAGCGTCCGATTGGTGTGTCGTAGACGCGCAGCGAACTTCCATCTCCACCAGCCCAGGTCAATTTTTCGGCCCAAGTGGGTACTAATTTTCGATGAACCCCGATTAATTCACCCTCGGCCGAGATGAAGAGCAAAGAGTTGTACAACGTTCCCATGGAGTAGGGATCACGTTCGTTGACACCAATAACAACATAAGTTTTTGCTGCTCGCGCTGCAGCGCACAGTTGTGCAACTTCGGGGCCCGGAATGTCGATTGATGCCCTGAAAAGTTTCTCAAACCAAGGGCTGCCCGCTCCGGGGGTCATGGTCCAGTTCCAATAAGGGTAACCAGGCACAAAAACTTCAGGAAATACCACCAAGGTGGCTCCGTTGTCACCTGCTTCCTTGATCAGTGAGTTCGCCTTGGCGACCGTGGCCGCGGTGTCTAAAAAGATTGGGGCAGCCTGAACTGCTGCAGCACGAAATTGCGGATAATCCATCGGGTCTCCTGCGCTTTCCTCACACCGAAAAATAACTCTCCATGCAATGAACGGGTGTTGTCCATCACATTTGACAGAACCCTAGCACTTGATCAAAGATCACGGTAAGATTATTGAGTATTCCGAAGTTGCGTCCGGCTAGACGAGCTCACGCGCAAAGGCGCATACTTCATTAACGGTAATTTAATGCGAAATTTCCATTGATAAGGAGCACCACAATGACCGACACCGTCATTTCCGATCCGAGTATGGATGACTCCGCCCTTGGCCGAGCCCGCGTCACAGATAATGCAGAACTTGCGGCCTACTACGAAAAACTTGAGTCGTTTGGAACTGGGGCTTTGTGGACGGTTGCAAATGAAATCGAGCCGTGGTACCCACAACCTAAATCAATTCCCATGCTGTGGCGCTATGAAGATATGCGTCCACTCGTCGTCGAGTCAGCATCCCTGGTAAAAGGCAGCGACGCTGGACGACGCGTTGTCTACCTAGCCAATGAAGGTCGCCGGGACGTAGCTGCGGCCGTTGGACTCCTCTACTCCGGCATTCAGATTATGAATCCTGGCGAGTCCATGACCGCACACCGGCATTCTGCTTCAGCATTGCGCTTTGTCATGGAAGGCAGCGGTGCCTGGACAATCGTCAACGGCGACCGACTTGAAGTTGGACCCAATGACTTCGCCATTACGCCCGGCGGAACGTGGCATGAGCATGGTAATTCAGCCGATGACAATTTTGTTATCTGGCAAGACGGCCTCGACATCCCGCTCATCAATGCACTGGATGCCGGCTTCTACGAAGTACATCCGGACCTTTATCAAGTTCCTGGCAAGGTGGTCAATACCTCCATTTTGACGCACGGAAGTGGGGTTCTCAAACCCGCTAAACGCTCATGGAATAAGGCTTACTCACCACTTTTGGGTTACCCCTGGGAGCAAACCCGTGAGGCAGTCGTCAACCTGTCAAAGGTCAGCGAAGGCACCGAGCACGACGGTGTAATCATGGAATACGTCAACCCTGTCACGGGTGGTTCAGTAATGCCAACCATGGGAGCACACATGCAAATGCTCGCTCCTGGATTCACCTCAAAGTCTCACCGCCACACCGGTTCCGTGGTTTACCACGTGGCTGAAGGCAGTGGTCATTCAATTATCAACGGCAAGCGATTTGACTGGAAAGAGCACGATATTTTCGTTGTTCCTTCATGGGCTTGGCACGAGCACCACAATGACAATCAGGACAAGCCCGCTTTCTTGTTCTCCTTCAATGATTTCCCCATGATCAATTCCTTAGCCTTGCATGTCGAAGAAGAATTTGATTCCAATGGTGGACATCAGGACATCGGTTAGTCGCAGAGGAATCAGGTATATCAATGGCAAACCCGATCATCGCTGCCATTCCCGGTGACGGAATCGGTAATGAAGTAGTCCCGGCTGCCGTCCACGTACTCGATCACGCGGCGGCATCCTGTGGGGTTGTTATTGAATGGCGCTGGTTCGACTGGGGTTGTGACTACTACGTCGAACACGGATCCATGATGCCTGAGTCAGGAATTTCTGAACTTTCGACGGTTGATTCAATTTTCCTGGGAGCTGTTGGCAGGCCCGACGTCCCCGACCACATATCGCTCTGGGGATTACTCATTCCGATTCGCCGTGAGTTTGACCAGTACATCAACCTTCGACCAGCTCGACTTTTTGACGGGATCACGCCCAAGGTCTCTCTACCCCTTGGCACAACGATTGATCTCGTAATCGTTCGCGAAAACACAGAGGGTGAATACTCTGAAATCGGGGGCAGATTTGCTCGAGGCACCGATCAAGAGTTCGCTCTCCAAGAAAACATTTTTACTAGGCGCGGCGTTACCCGAGTCAGTCAATACGCCCTCCAATTAGCTCAGGATCGGCATAAAAACTTGGTTTCAGCAACGAAGTCAAATGGAATCTTGCACACTATGCCGTTCTGGGATGAAGTTGTTGACAGTGTTGTTTCCAAAGCACCTGAAGTCACTTTTCGCAAAGTGCTCATAGACGCTCTTTCAGCCGAAATAATTGAAAACCCGCAACGGTTTGACGTAATCGTCGCCTCAAATCTTTTCGGAGACATCCTTTCGGACATTGCAGCCGCAATGGTTGGCTCGCTTGGAATTGCCCCTTCAGGCAATATAAATCCAGAGCGCACCTCACCCTCAATGTTTGAACCCGTTCATGGGTCCGCACCAGACATTGCTGGGAAAGGTATTGCCAATCCAATCGCCGCCGTATGGTCCGGCGCCATGATGATGGAACACCTCGGATACCGCCAAGTTTCGGAATCAATCATGAGCGCGATTGAAACTTCACTTAAGAATCCAGGCACTCGCACTGCGGATTTAGGTGGAAGCGCGAATACTGCCTCAGTAACACAAGCCTTAATTGATTATCTCGACGAGCACGACACAAGTAACCAAGTGGAGGAGTTAAGTCATGGCTGAACGTTCTTTTACCCAAGAGGTAAAGAAACTTCGACTCGGCGCAGGTGAAGAGTTCCGAGGTGAAGGCATTCTGGCGGTCACAAAAGGTCTTTTGCAATCCGGTGTTGCCTATGTCGGTGGTTACCAAGGCGCACCAATCTCACACCTCATGGACGTTCTGGGTGACTCGCAGGAGATCCTCGACGAACTTGATATCTACTTTGAAAACAGTGCCTCAGAGGCAACGGCGGCAGCCATGCTTGCAGCTTCGGTGCACTATCCACTTCGTGGAGCTGTGACTTTCAAGTCCACTGTGGGATTCAACGTTGCCTCAGACGCACTGGCGAACTTGTCTTCCGGTGGTGTCACCGGTGGGGCACTCGTGATCATCGGTGAGGACTACGGCGAAGGTGCCAGCATTATGCAGGAACGCACACACGCGTTTGCCATGAAGTCTCAAATGTGGCTCCTTGACCCACGACCCAATTTGACCGCGATTGTTGACATGGTGGAAACCGGTTTCCAACTTTCCGAGGTGAGTAACACACCGGTAATCCTTGAATTACGGCTGCGCTCGTGTCACTTGCACGGATCCTTTATGGCAAAAGACAACAAGAAGCCCACCATGACCATTTCAGAAGCTGTTGACAACCCTCGCCGCGATCTAAATCGAGTGGTTTTGCCTCCTGCCAGCTTCCTGCACGAACAAGAAAAAATTAACAAGCGTTGGCCTGCGGCCGTCACATACATCACAGAAAACGGCATCAACGAATTCGTCGCTGAAGATCGTGAAGAAATCGGCATAATTTTGCAGGGTGGGTTATTCAACAACGTTAACCGGGCACTTGAACTTCTCGGCCTCAGCGACGCGTTCGGCGATACAAAAATTCCCATGTACATTATGAATGTCACCTACCCCGTAATCGATGAGGAAGTCCTTCGTTTTGTCGAAGGAAAGAAGTCCGTCCTTTTGGTCGAAGAAGGTCAACCCGATTACATCGAACAAAACATTCAAGCAATCCTTAGGCGCAACGATGCAACCGTTAAATTGCACGGAAAAGACATGCTTCCTAGGTCCGGTGAGTACACGCCGGCTGAAGTTACTCGCGGCATAACCACATTTATGTTGCAGCACGCGCCACACCTCATTGATTCCGCGAACTTACCCAGCGTCACACTCGACAAAGCTGATCCACGGAGCCCCTATGCACCACGCATCACGGCGGACTTAGTGCATGGGCGTCCTCCAGGATTCTGTACGGGTTGCCCAGAGCGTCCAATTTTCGCCGCACTTACTCTGGCCCAGCGCGAAGTCGGTGAACACCACATTAGCGCCGATATTGGCTGCCACCTGTTCTCCATTAATGCACCATTTAACCTTGGCGCCACCACAATGGGCTACGGACTTGGCTCAGCCGCGGCCTCGGGGCTCAACGGTAAAGACGCCCAAAAACGCCCGATCGCATTCATGGGAGACGGTGGCTTTTGGCACAACGGATTGACATCGGGAGTCGGCAACGCAGTTTTCAACGAAAATGATCAGCTTCTCGTGATCGTCGACAACGATTACAGCGCGGCTACCGGCGGGCAAGACGTCCTGTCTTCACAATCCACGGCGCCAAGACGCTCAACAAAGCATCCAATTGAGAAAGCTGTTCGTGGAATCGGCATCAAGTGGTCGCGCACCATGACGAACACCTACAAAGTCGACCAAATGAGAGACCTGTTCAAAGAGGCCCTGACTTCACGAGAAAAGGGGCCCAAGGTAATCGTTGCGCAAAGCGAATGCACTCTTAATCGAATGCGTCGGGAAAAGCCCGCCAAGGTAAAGGCGATCAAGGAGGGGAAGCGTGTCGTCAACGAACGATTCGGAGTGGACCCGGAAACCTGCACCGGCGACAAGTCGTGTATCCGGATCTCTGGTTGTCCATCACTGACAATTACGGAAAATCCTGATCCAATGCGGACCGACCCAATCGCAACTGTGATCAGTAGTTGCGTCGGTTGCGGTCTCTGCGGTGAGAATGCTCATGCAGCGGCACTGTGCCCCTCGTTTTACCGAACACAGGTGATCGTTAACCCATCTGGTTGGGACAAATTCAAACTAGCAGTTCGTCGTCGCTATATCGGAGTCTTGCAATCAGGGATTGAAAAAAGGCTTACTGGAATTGAACCTGAAGTTGCCCCGGATCTCGCTCGTGAACCTGTTCTCGTTTAACTCCATCAGCCAATAATTTTTATCACAAGGAAAGAACACGGAAATGACAACATTAAGCGCCCCAGAAACACTGATTGGGACCCAACTTCGCCCTATCACCATGGCCATCTTGGCCATGGGTGGTGAGGGTGGCGGGGTCCTTTCCGACTGGACCGTGTTGCTGGCAGAAGAAAACGGCTACTACGCCCAAAGTACGTCAGTGCCGGGTGTCGCTCAGCGCACAGGCGCAACCGTTTACTACTTAGAGATGATCCCAAAAGACACAAATGGAATTCGTAACCCTGAACCTGTACTGGGAACAATGCCAACACCTGGTGAAGTTGACATTGTTGTTGCCTCTGAATTAATGGAAGGTGGCCGGGCCATTTCACGCGGGTTTGTCACCCCCGAGCGCACAACATTAATTTCCTCAACAAGCCGAACCTACTCGATGTCAGAACGTACGGCTTCCGCTGACGGTCGGGTCGACTCCCAAGGAATCATCGACGCCGCTATTGAAGCTTCCGCCAAATTTGTTCGTGGTGACTTTTCCAGAATCGCCGAAGAATCACGAAGTGTAATCAGCGCCGTGCTTTTTGGTGCTTTAGCAGGGGCTGAGGTTCTTCCGTTCTCTCGTGAGCAATTCGAAAATGCAATTCGGGCTGGCGGAAAGGGTATTGACACGAGCCTAAAAGCCTTTGATGGTGGATTTTCAAGTGCGGTCGCATCGATGAAACCCTCAATTGACATTTCAATTGGAATGCGCCCTCCCGCAGCCGAACTTCCCTCAGACGGTTCCCCGGATCCCGCACTCGTCGCCCTGGCCACCGCTGATCCGGCCGCTCTTGTTGGTGACAAGCTGAAAAAACAAGCTGCCAGGATTGCAAGCGAGTTCCCGGTCGCTGCCCGCTACATGCTGGTGCACGGAATCAAGCGAACTGCCGAGTATCAAGACGTCAACTATGCCGACGAATACCTGGACAGGGTTGCATCGCTCCTACCCGACGAAACCGACTTTGATGGCGATGCACAATTGACCGTGGAAGGTGCCCGCTTCACCGCACTCTGGATGACCTACGAAGACACAATTCGAGTTGCCTTCCATAAAGTGCGCGCACGTCGATTCGCGCGAGTTAATAAAGAGGCTCAGGTCACCGAAGACCAAATCATGCAAGTGCACGAATACCTACACCCCCAAATGGAAGAAATCTCAGACACCTTGCCGACACCCCTTGGTCGTTGGTTCCTCAACTCTCGACTCATGAACAAAGTCGTGTACCGCATCACGCACCGAGGACTAAAAATCCCAACAACATCACTATGGGGATTCACACTCCTCTACATCCTCGCTCGGCTTAAACCAATTAGACGTCGATCTTTGCGGTTCGGACAAGAGCAGGAACGCATTGATGGTTGGCTCGAATTGATAAGAAAGTACGCGCCGGGCAACTACCAGCTCGGACTAGAAATCGTGCTGTGCCAGCAGGTTGTCAAAGGCTATGGTTCAACACATGCGAACGGCATGAAAAATTTTAATAAAATGATGGCGGCGCTTCCTGAATTTGCGCAGCAAGATGATTCAGCGAAAAAACTTGCCCGTCTACGCACCGCGGCACTAGCCGACGAAAACGGAATCGCGCTAGACCAAGCCCTTGCGCGCTAACCCGCAACCTGAAAAAAACTACTATTCATTTTCGGGTGGAACTCCCGGTAGCGCCTGTCGCTGTGGCCTAAACGGCCACACAATTTCGCGTCCACGTGTCAAACCACTTGGTCTGAAGATCAGGAACCCGACCAAGATCAAACCCAAAATAATGGGTCGCACTCCCTGCGGAATTGACACTACAAACGATCCAATGTCAACACCTGCTTGCAGTTGAACCAGTCCCACATCGATTACACTAAATACAAGCGCTCCAATTACGGCACCGCTCAGCGAGAGCATTCCACCTAAGACAAGCATTGCTAGGGTAATAAAGGTTAACTCGATACCAAGTTGTTGGGCCTGCAAAACACGATTTGTTAGTGCGAATAGTCCACCCGCAACACCCGCAACGATCCCTGAAATTGTGAACGCGATTATGCGCTGCGAGACAACATTAATCCCAGAGGCTGCCGCTGCAATTCCATCTTCACGAGCTGCGCGCAATAGCCTGGCGGGTCGGGTTCTCTGAAATAGCCAAGCAATCACAATGGCACCGAGTGCAAAAAACATTGTGGTCTGCAGATTCAATACATCCGGTATTCCAACCATTGACTGCCCACTGCGTGGACCGATGCTGGACCAGTAGGTCAGCACCTGGGTCACTACTCCAAGCAAAGCGAAAGTGGCGATTCCTGCTTGCAGGCCATTGAGTCGCATGAGGAATGGGGAAACGATTAATGCCAACAATCCACCAACAAGCCCGCCAATGAAGACAGCAACTAGCCAAGGCGCTTGTACGTCAAAAAGAAACGGAAACATGTCTGAAAGCAAACTGCGTTTTAAGTCAGGTTCAATTGTTAGCAAACCCACAGTCCATGCGCCGACTGCCACAAACGCGATGTGGCCGAAACTCAAAACACCTGTCGTTCCAATGAACATTTGCAGAGCTACCACAATAATGAGGTTTACTAGGGCAAACTGAAGTTGCACTTGAAGGCTCTCGCCCATGAAGCTATTTGCCAAGGTAACCAAATAAACAAGCATTAACAGACTTGCGAGTGACCACAGCGGACCTAAACGCCAGCGCAAAGATGCCTTACTTTTTGACAGGATTTCGCTCATGTTCGAGCAACCCCTCTTCCTCTAATTAGCAGACCCGATGGTCGGAAGAGCAGGACCAGGATGACTAGACCGAAAACATATGCATCACGGAAGTTACTGAAATCCTGTGGCAACCAACTCGCGAGCATGGAAGTTGCGAAGCCAACAAGGAAACCGCCAGCCAGCGCACCAGAGAGTTTGTCGATCCCACCGATCACCGCACCAACCAAGGCCAAAATTACTATCGGGACACCGAAGGAAGGCCCAACCGCGCCGGTTTGCACGGTTGACACAAAAGCAACGGCAGCGGCCAATACCCCACTGAGTGCAAAACTCAAACCGATCACGCGACTGGCGGAAATACCAATGAGTCTGGCCGTCTGGAAATCGGCTGCGGCGGCCTGCAATTGCAATCCAAGGCTGGACTTGGCGAGAAACAAGGTAAGGCCGTACAGCAAAGACCCAGCCAAGATGATGGTCACAACAGAAAGCATCTGGATTCGAACTCCGCCAACGTCGATTGATTGGGCTAGTGCGCTTCCAACCGGTGCAGTTTGAACGGTGTTCGTAAATAGCATCTCGTATACCCGTTGCAATAAGAAACTTAACCCAAAACTTGCAATCAGCAGTGTTGCAGGCGTTGCAGTTCGCATGCGGGAAAACACCGTAAATTCCATGAGCAGGGACAGCGCTACGGCAACAACAATCGACAGTGGAATAGAGATGAACCACCCAAGCTGCCAGGTGAAGATTAAGGTGTAAGCCGCGGCCGTAATAATCTCACCTTGAGCAAAGTTTGCGAGTCGAATAACTCCAAAAACCAGACCAATTGAAAGCGCCGCTAGACCGAGAATGGCACCACCGGATATTGCATCTACGAGAGATTGAATAAATTGATTCATCCGAAGTAGGCCTCCGTCAGTACATCAACATTATTCGCATCGCTTGGTCCTAGCGTTAATGTGATTAGTCCGTCATGCAAGACAAATGTCTTGTCAGAGAAAGCGATAGTGAATTCAGCTCTTTGTTCTACAATCAAAACTGCTTTTCCGGCTTTACGCACAACGTCAAGTGCTTCGAACACCGTATCGACCGCTGTGGGTGAAAGGCCAAGGCTTGGTTCATCCAGCAAAATAATGTCTGGGTTTGCCATCAAGCTTCTTGCAATGGCGAGTTGTTGTTGTTGCCCACCAGAAAGCAAACCTGCCTTGCGACCTTGAAATTCTTCCAAGATTGGGAAAAGTGTGAATACTTCCGCGAAGGCTTCGGGTATTCCTGTTTTCTCGCGTCTTCCAACGAGTCCGAGTTTCAAATTATTAAGCACACTAAGTTCAGAAAAAATATGTCGTCCCTCTGGGACTAATGCCACACCCTGTCGAACTACTTTTTCTGGTGGTAACCCCGCAACATCGATACCGTTAATGCGCACAGTGCCGGTACGCGCGGTAGCTCCCATGATCCCCAGTAAAGTTGAAGATTTGCCTGCACCGTTGGGTCCAATAAGCCCAATAGCCTCGCCGGCTTTAACTTCAAGGTCGACCCCGCGCACTGCGGGAACACCTTGATAGGAAACACAAAGGTTCTCAACCTGCAACCCGATCTCATGAGTGGGCACTGCCACTCCTTCCCAGATAGGCCTCGGCTAGTTCGTCACTTGAACGAACTTCCTCGGGAGTGCCTTCAAGCAACGTTTTTCCTTCGACAAGTACGTGGATGCGATCACAAATGGACAAAATGAGTTTCACATTGTGATCAATGAGCAAAATACCTAAGCCACGATCGCGCAAGTGACGAATATTGTCTGCGAAATCCCCGATTTCTCCTTCGTTGAGACCTGCGGCTGGTTCATCGAGTAATACAAAATCAGGTTCTAGAGCTAAGGCTCGAGCTACGCCTACGAGTCGCTCCAAACCATGGGGGAGAGAGTGTGCGGCATGGTCTGCAATGTCATGAATGTGGAATTCAGTCAGCAGGTTTTCGGCTCGGTCTCGGGCCTGGTGGGCGCTAGCTCCCGCGCCTAGTGCGGCCGCTTCCAAGTTGTCACGCACGGTTAGCCCGCTAAAAAGGTGCCCTTGTTGAAATGTTCGTGCAAGACCCTGACGAGCACGCTTATGGGGCTTCACAGTGGTGACGTTTATTCCGTTCAAAGCGATACTGCCCGTATTCGGGTAGTCGTATCCACTGATGATATTGACGAGGGTTGACTTGCCTGCGCCATTGGGCCCAATCAGGCCAAGGACTTGACCAGGGATGATTTCAAGACTCACGTCAGTCAGCGCTTTTACACCCGCAAACGCACGGTTCACCCCGGTCACTTTAAGTGACCGGGGTGAGCTCGCGTTATTCATTCGAACTAGTCATTCGAGTTTCTCTTTCGCACTGCTAATGGTTTCCGCCTTCGCTTCTAGCTTGTTGCGAAAGTCAGTTTTTCTGGTGTGCGGTCTTCGATCCACACTAACTTGCCATCTTGTACGTCAAGGACAGCCATTGGCCGCTCAACATTGATATGCAGTCCTGGTGAGAAGGAAGTTGGTCCAGCCAAGGTTGGAACTCCATTGAATGCCTCCATAGCTGCAGTCATTTTGTCACCATCCCAGCTGCCGGCTTCTGCGTACGCTGCAAGGATTGCTTGCAAAGTTGCCGGACCTGTCACGAACCCACCGACGTCTGGTGCTGCTCCATACAGTGCTTCATACGCTGCTGCGTATTCGTTGACTGCGGGATCTGGATCGTCACCATTTTTGGCGGCGTAAGTGACTACGTAGTAGTCCTTAAGTCCTGGGATTGCTGGAGTCCAGAAGTCCCCGTCCATGCCGAAGCCGGAGATGATAGGAGCATCTACGCCACCGTCACGGATTTCCTTTGCAACCTGTGATCCACCTGGGTTGTAACCACAGTTGACAATCACGTCAGGCGCTGGTCCTGCCGCAACCTTGGAAACGGTTTCCTTGACGGAATCGCCCTGCACGTAGTCGTAGCTGGCAAGCACCTCTCCACCAAGCTCAGTGAATCGTGTGTCAAAGATTTCACATTGGTTTTGGGTGTACTTGATAGAAGTGTCACGCATGAGAACAGCTGTTTTCCAGCCCTTTTCAGTTGCGAATTCAGCCATAATGGTGGATTCACCAGGTGTACCCGAGCCAAGGGAGAATCCGTTAGGAAGTCCGCCGTCGGGACCGTAGATCGGGTCACCGATGCATGGTGCAAGGTTCAAAATATTTTTGCCTTCGGCAACAAGTGCAGCTGGGGCCGAAACGTCGTAGTCGCAAGTGACAATAAGAACGTTTGCGCCTGCGCCAATTACTTCTTCAGCAGCGGATGCATAGCGTTCAAACTTGGTCTCGGTGTCAATGTACTCAACAACAATTGGCTGACCATTTACCCCGCCTGCGGCGTTGACTTTGTCAACCTCCATGAGGAGGGCATTGCGCGCAGGGGTATCAATTGGACCCATGAAGCCGCTGGCAGCCTGAACAATTCCAAGGACGAGTGGCTCACCCTCAACGACAACTTCTTCACTTGTTTCCGTCGTCGTTTCAGTGGCTGTTTCTGCGGCTGTTGTTTCAGCAGCGGTGTCCCCATCCGAGGACACGCATGCGGTAAGAACGAGTGACATTGCACCAAGTCCTACCGCGATTTTTGTGAGACTACGCCTCATTTAACCTCCCAGATAATGCAGGATCGCCCTGCTCATACTTTCCGTAGAAGACCGGATGGGGCAAAGTTTGCCTTTTGATCACAGATCTTGCAAGCGCTTTAGGCAACTTGTTACACGAATGTAGTATTTCATTGCTGAATAGCTTGGACCTGAGCAATCATTGATGCCACTTCTGCTTCCGAAATACCAAGTGGTGCGGGTTTTCCTTGTGATTCAACGCTGGTCCAGGCAAGTTGGACCGAAGTTGCCAAGTGAGTTGTCAAATGTCGCACAGCGGCGAGTGAATCGCCTTCTGACACTGAAGTAAGTAAGGCGTGGTGCTCGATTCCACGTTGATCCAGGGTTTCAATCTGAGCCAGTGCTCCCACCCTGTATCTCTCAGAGTTCCGCCAGGCGGGCAAGATGCTTCGAAGCAACCAGTTTTTCTGTGATGCCTCATAAATTGCGAAATGGAACCGCTCGTGTGCCGCCCGGCTCTTGACTAGGTCACCTTCTTGTTGGGCATGCTCTTGCTCGACCAACGCTTGGCTGGCTTTTGCAAAGTCGTCTTGTGTGAACCTTTTTGCTGCCTCGGACACTGCAATGGATTCCAGGTAGACCCGACTGAAATAAGTATCTTGCAAGTCTTCAATGGACATCGCGCGAACGCGTGCCCCCTTTCTTGGTTCAATTTCCACCAAGTCGAGTGCTGCTAATTGCCTCAATGCTTCACGAACCGGCATCATGCTCAGTCCAAGCTGATCCGAGATCTCTTGTAATCGCAATGTCTTTCCCGGTGGGATCCGACCGTCGACAATTGCGTCGAGTAATACCCGGGTTACCGCCTGGGAAGCAGTTTCGACTTGCACACCTTCAAGCACAAATGGCCCTTTCTGGTCATTACCTCTGAGGAAACCTAACCTATTGTGATCGTCTTCGCTGCTACTTCAAAGTGTTGTGTACTTTCCAAGAGTGCTCTTGTTTCTGCACTCCATGGGGCAGCACCCGCCGTGGTGCTTGACGCATTAACAACCACGTAACTCGCCTTAGCTGCCGTTTGCCCGCCATCATGTGTAACGTGCATATCAAATGTGCAGGAGGTCTTCCCCACTCTGGCGACGCTCACCGTGACTTCAATTTCTTCACCAAAGTACAGTCGGGCTGAGTAGTCAATCTCAATGTGGACGCGGGGAATACGATCAATGAGGTCGGCAGGGAATTCCAGCAAATGAAGTAGGTCATGCTCGGTTTCCTCTAACCAGCGAAACGCCGCTGAAAAGTGATTGTGTCCGGCGGCGTCGGTTTCATTCCACGCAACCCTGCGGTGGACTGTTATCGAAGCCACAGGTGATCTCCCCATTCATTGATATCTGATCTAAAAACGAATCCTAACAAGAAACTTCACATTTGGGGCATGTCCTGCAAACTAAAGCAGAATGCCTTCGCTATTTTTGACCAATCGGTGCCCCACTCTTGTATATAAATGCGTTCTGAGGAGAATTCTTGTCATTCGGTCAAGCAATTAGGTCAGCATTCCAAAACTAGGCGGTATTCAGCGGTCGGTCTACTCGACCCGCATTCTGGTACTTCTATCTATTCACAATCATTGTTGCGATCGGTTTCTCAATTATTCAAAGTGCCCTGGGAGACGGCGGACTCGGCAGTTTCGTAGGAATCCTCTACCTAATTTGGAGTATCGCCCTCATTCTCCCCAACCTTGGCCTGGCCGTGCGACGACTACACGACATTGACCGCACCGGCTGGTGGATCCTAATTGCATTCGTTCCGCTCGTTGGAGTGATAGTCCTGATCGTGTTCTGGGCCACCCCCGGAACACAGGGCGACAACAAGCATGGAGCACCTGCAATCGCATAAACGAATTTATTGAAAAATATTAGGCCCGCGCTGGTTACAGTACGGGCCTAATATCTGCCAAAACATAGTCAAGAAGTGCTCGGCCGTGATCTGAAGCGGTCACAATGTCTGCACTGTGTAAGTCAACTCCATTAAATGCCTGCAGTCGTAGCACGTCACCGTGGCGCAATTGATTCGGAAAAATTCCCGCAAAAGAAAATGATGACTCGCCAACAGACTCGTTCAAGACTTTTTCTGTTTCGGGTAGGTCAAGTGGTAAGTCGAGGTAGACCGCATCCCTGCCTTCATTGACCATCAATGTTATTCGGGCTCGTTCAACAGCGTCAGCGAAATCTGCCCCGGGCCTAGTCACGTGAATTACCGCTGAATTATGGTCCGCTTTTTCTTCGATTGTGAAGTGGGTTTCTGCTGGCAGAACTACGCCCGTTGGCGATTCCGCAATTGCGGCATGCAGACCGGAAGCATCGAGAATCCTCTGAACTATCTCTCGGTATTTTTCTGGGACAAACATTTCCCGGAAATCACCATTGTTTAACTTCAAATAGAACAGGACAACAGACTCACGGTGTGGATCCGAATGTAACGCGGCGTTGTTGACAACCGAGTCAGGGATCCAACCCAGAAGAATCCCAGTTTCGTGCGCACCAAGTTTTATGTTAGCTTTTTGGCTGTAAGGGTGAGCGGCTGTGGCTTCACTGAAGATCCCGAGGTAACCAGCCTCAGTGGCCCATTGAGACCCGAAGTGTTTGAGTTTTTCAAAAAGGTGATTGCCGCGCGCGGCATCGCGCACAACTGCCACCCCTGCGTGAACTACCCGTTCGGCACTTTCCTCGACCATGAGTGCCATGTGGCCCAAGATTGTGCCGTCGGCCAATTGCCCAATTGTGCTACGCAAGGTGTTGTTGCGAATTCGCTCGGCGATCGTGTGGGGTTCATACACCCATTCCGCGTCGTATGAATCACCGTAAGACTCCCGAATTAGGTCAACAAGCACCTCAGATTCATGTGCTTCAAGGAACCGAATAGTGATTTCGAGTTCATCGGACATTACTCAAGTATTCCTAGCATGCATTCGAGCATATAAAAGGGGCCGCCCACTGGGAGCGACCCCTTTTACAACGAACTATAAGAAGGAACTAGTCAATAGGACTAATTGAGGGCCGTAGTGGTGGGTGGACCAAATCGATTGTCACCTTCCGTGCCTGGTGTTACAAAGAAAATAAGTAACACGATCCCACCGAAAGGAATGAAATTGATTAGCCACCACGCGCCCGAGTGATTTGCATCATGTAAACGTCGCCATTGAAGACCGAGTATCGGGAGTAGAAAGATCAGCCAGACGACTGCCAAGATGAAGAAAGGCACGCCAGTTATAGTCACAGATCCCTCACCATTCGCGTCTGTCGTATTAAGCCCACCGAAGAGCCCTAAAAGCACAACTAAAACGACATAAACAACGGCCATAAAGAGTACAAACCACCAAAATTCTGATCGACTAGCGCGGCCGTTGAATTTGGCATAATTCGAGAAACCTGATTTTATCGCTTCCATATATGACATGAATGATCCTCCTGCGTAGGTAAAAGGGCTTGAACTGTCTCCTAACCCCGAGACTACCTGTAAATGAGTACCAAACCGGAACATTATTATTAAACGGAGATGTTTCGCACCACAGCCCGATTCGTGAGCGAGCGCGTTGGATCCTTGTGGCGCACGGGTTTAGATTAAGCGAAATGCAAAAGGGGCCGCCCACTGGGAGCGACCCCTTTTCACACTAGCTATGAGAAAACTAATTGTTAGTCAGCTGAAACAACAAATTCCACATTGGCGCTTACACCTGGGTGCACGTCAACTGTTGCTTTGTGATTTCCGACTGTTTTAATAGCGCTGGCCAAGTGCACCTTGCGCTTATCAATTGAAATATTGCCAGCTGACTTAACCGCTGCTGCAACGTCCGCTGTGGTGATTGAACCGAAAAGTTTGCCGGTCGCGCCAGCTTTGGCAGGAACAACAATCACCATTGATTCAAGGGTCTGCTTAATTTCATTGGCGTGGTCGCGGTCACGAACCTCGCGCACCTTGCGGGCACGCTTGATTTGAACAACCTGCTTTTCGCCGCCACGGGTCCATGCAATTGCGAAGCCACGTGGAAGCAAGAAGTTACGACCGTAACCGTCCTTCACTTCAACAATGTCTCCAGCAGTTCCAAGACCACTGACTTCCTGGGTGAGGATAAGTTTCATTATTTGTCTCCAGTTTCCGTGTTAATTAGCGAGTAGCCGCTGAGTAGGGAAGAAGTGCCATTTCACGGGCGTTCTTCACTGCCATGGCTACGTCGCGCTGGTGCTGGGTGCAGTTGCCTGTTACCCGGCGAGCGCGAATCTTGCCGCGATCGGAAATGAATTTGCGAAGCAGGTTGACGTCTTTGTAGTCAAGACCTTTTACTTCTTTCTTGCAGAAAGCGCAGGCCTTAGCCTTCACCATCTTGTTCTTGTCCAACATTTGTTGGCGCTTGTTCTCGCGTGCCATTGTGTTAACTCCTTGAAGTTATTAGTGAAAATTTATGTGATTAAAAGGGTGGTTCGTCAAAGTTTGCCGCGGGTGCATTCGTCGCCCAGGGGTCGTCCGCTGGTGCGGAAGAACCGCCACCAGAGCTGCCACCGGAGTTAAATCCACCGTCGGAGCGTTGAACTCGGTTGACCTTGGCTGTTGCATATCGCAATGCGGGACCAACGTCTTCAACTTCAACTTCCATTACCGTTCGCTTTTCGCCCTCGCGGGTTTCATAGGAACGCTGCTTCAATTTGCCTGAAACGATTACGCGAGTTCCCTTTGTCAGAGACTCGGCAACATTCTCGGCGTATTGACGCCACACGCTGCACCGCAAGTAGGTCGGATCCCCGTCTTTCCATTCATTGGTTGTCTTGTCCAAATACCGTGAATTGGTAGCAATGGTGAATGAAGCAACAGCTGCACCGCTTGGGGTGAAACGCAGTTCGGGATCGTTGGTCATGTTGCCAACAACCGTCACGTTGATGTCCCCGGCCGCCATTAGGAAACCTTCTCCGGTGTTGACCAGTTGGGGCGAATCACCTTGGTGCGAACGATCGCTTCGTTGAGGGAGAGTTGACGGTCAAGCTCGGCAACTGCTTCGGGGGTCGAGGTCATCTCGATTACCACGTAGTAGCCATCGGTCTTGTGGTTGATTTCATAGGTGAAGCGACGCTTGCCCCAGAAATCAAATTTGTCAATTGAACCGCCGTCGGCCTTGATCACGTTAAGGAACGTTTCAAGACTGGGGGTAATTGTTTTTTCTTCAAGTTCAGAGTCCAGAATGACCATGACTTCGTATTTACGCATGTATTAACCCACCTCCTTCGGACTAAACGGCCACGGCATTTCCGTGACAGGAGGATTAATGCGTGCTCAGACTAGCCGCAACCAGCTCCAACTCCACAACAGGTCGCTATTCCAGGGTTACCGGTGAGATTCCTAACGACTGCGCAACCTGTGATTGCACCTTGTCGAAAGTCAAGATTTGGTTGCATGCAGCTGCCATTGCAGAGGCAAGATGGAGGCTGTCCAAGGTTCGCAGTTGAGTCCTCGCGGCAATTTCCGCTGCGTTTTCGACTATTTCAGGTGAAACTTCCACGAGCACCATGCTGGAAAGGTCTCGCTTAAGTAATGTGCCAGCCATCACACCTTCAATCGAACTGACGTACCGTCCAATTACCCGGCGCACCTCAACGATCGTGAGAACCGATGTTATTGGGGCTTGTACAGATTCCAGATATGAATTTGTTATTTGGGATTGAATTTCCGTTACATATCGTTTTGCCAGCGCACTGCTGTCAATGTAGACGCTCACTCGTCTCCACGATCCTCATTGATCAGGTCCCACGTGGTAACCCCCTCGGGCAACACCCCGAGTCCCCCAAGCACAGCGTTAAGGGGAGGAAGTGGTCCCCAACTGGTGGGTTGCCTGATCCAGCCCTCACGAATCCCTTTGGCAACCTCGGGTGAGAATTCAATGGGTGAATCAATCGGGGTGATTCGTGCAACGGGTTTGCCATGATCGGTGATCACGAACTCTTCACCGCTTTGAACCCGACGCAAATACTCGGACAGATGCGCCTTAGCCTCACGAACCCCGATCTCCATGTAGTCACATTAACATGAAAGTGTAACCACATTGCTTGTTCCACAGCTTTGGTTTTCCGTCAATGGGCCCCCAGATCGCAAATCGTTCTATACATATATATGCGTCGAATTAAAGATGCTCTTATGAGCCAACTCCACACCAAAGCCAATCGGTACCGAAATTGGTACCATCTATTTATGAGCATGAACCTACGCCTCTCGGAATCCTTAGCCAAAAGCCTCAAAGCGCTTTCCAAGGAAACCGGCAAGTCCCAACAGGAACTAGCCCGTGAAGCGATCGCGGAGTACGTGACCCACTACAAGCTGCTGCGTTTCCCGCCTGAGATTCGACACATGATCATCCCAGCGGAGCGTGAATTCGGGGAGTTCTATTCCGAGAATCCTGTGACCTTGCCCCCCGGTGTGACTTCAGATGAAATCATGCGGGATCTACGAAAAGACCGATTGTGAAAAAGATTGAGCAGCAGATTTGCTACTTGGATTCCAATGTCCTAATTAGTCGGATATCTCCCGAGCGCAGGTCTGATCTGATCGCGCACTACTTGCAGCAAGGACGTCTCCAAGGATTTACTTTCTTTAGCAGCGTCCTTGCTTCACTTGAAGTAAGCCGGTTTCTGCACCGAACCAACACACCCGAACGGACCCAGAAGCAATTTCAAGAACATAAGACTGATGCCCTTGCAGGGACTGAGTTGGTAAGACTAAATTCACAAATGCTCACGAGTGCTTCGACTTTCACTTTCCCGCATCTTGGATCCCTCGACTCGATTCATCTTGGTACCGCACAAGCAATAGGGGCTTCCCACTTCCTGACTAACGACAAACAACTCCTACGCGCATGTGAAGAAGTCGGACTCGCGACCAGTTTCTAAACAGAATCTCTCGCTGTCGCTGACGGTGTTTCGCCAAAAGAAAATAGGGCTAACCCCTCACTTGTCCAGTTAGGCTTGAATCGCTAACTTCATTTCCTCATATTCCCAACATGAAGACGTTCAGGATCGCAATAACCAGCCTTGTTCTCTCCGTTGCCCTGATACCACCCGTGGCAACGGCTCAGCCCACTGCGCGAGCTACCAGCAAATCACTGCCTGTTGTTTCCATGTGTCTAGGTGCCGGTCAAAGCGGTGACCTGTCGTATCTGAGTGTGACGTCCCGCAAACCATCAACGATCATCGTTGCTTGTCCAGACGGTGGAGATGACGATCCACAAGGGGACACTTCCGATACGTACCTCAGCGATATCACGTGGAAGAAGTGGAATAAGAAAACCGCCGTTGGCAAAGGAACTTTAAATCTTCCGGTCACTCAATGCATCTACACGTCCCCAGCTGACGGGACACCCAGTGACGTGCAGACCATGTGCTCAACCTCCGGGGACGTAGGCAACGTCACCGTCATGAAAAAATTCGATGCCAGAATTGTGCTAACAGCACCCAAGAAGTTCAAAAAGAATAAGCGGGAATTCACAAAAGTTGGGCTGACATTTACCAATGGCGGACCCGATGGAAAGACCTCTGCAAAGTACGTTCCGCCTCGAAAAGCCAGTGAGTAGTCAACAAAGCAGTTCGGGCTAGGGCTAACCCCTCAATACCGCTAATTTGCTTCAAAAAACTTTCGCTAATAAAAATTTTCATGCATGGTGGCTAAATGAAACACAAGTTTGCGATTGGCACCTTGCTCTGCGGCGTCTTAATCATGCCCATTTCAGTCCCGAGTGCCCAAGCAGCAGATCCAGCTGAAGTGACCTTCACCACGGATGGAAACTGGACTGTCCCCACTGGCGTAGAAATCGTTGAGGTCAATATTTCAGGTGGAGTGGGAGGCAGCGGTGGTAGAAACTCAAGTGACCGCCCAATGACGCGACGAGTAGTACTCAATGATTGATCTACCCAACATAATAAACACATGACTCTGCGTTGCCTTGTCGTTGATGACGACGACTTCTCGCGAACGACGGTTGCCGCAGCAATCGCGGGCGGTCAGATCGAAGTTGTCGCAGTAGTCGGAACAGCATCGGAAGCTATTGGATTAGATGTTGCCAATATTGACGTAGCTGTTCTAGATCTTGATTTGGGTGAAGGACCCAATGGGATCGATTTGGCGCACGGTCTACGTAAACTAAATCCAACTATTGGCATTGTGTTGCTCACATCGTTCAGTGACCCAAGGCTTTTCGCCGCGAGTGTGAAAGAACTCCCTACCTCGAGTGCCTATGTAGTTAAGCAGTCGTTGAAAGATATTCGAATTCTGACCACCGCCATAGTGGCTAGTTCTGAAATATCGCAAGAACAGAGTGAATCAGAAGTGCCGCGAGTTCCCCTCTCCGACAGTCAAGTCGAGACTCTGCGGCTTCTTGCTTACGGGCTCTCGAATTCAGAAATTGCGAGGGTCCGAGTTGTAACCGAGAAGTCTGTCGAGCAGGCCGTTAAGCGAGCAGCTACCGCACTCGATATCGAAATTGATCCAACGGCGAATCAACGGGTTGCGCTCGCCCGTGCATTCTTTTCGCTCACCGGTGCGACACGACACCCTCACCTGCACCGCTAAATTTCATGCAATCAATTCGGCTGTGGAGCCACCACATGGTGCTGGGAAAGACTGTGGGGGAACGAATCGGTGGACGCTGGGCTATTTCACTTATTTTCTATGTACTGAACCTGCCCATTAACTTCGTGACTATCGGATCCAACATGAGCGGGGGCATGGAAGGAAACATTGGTAGTTGGTTCTTCATTTGGGCGGCCGGATACTCACTGTTCGGCGTGATACTTCTCCTTGCCAACTTCACGCTCTTTCGCAATCGCAGGGTGCACGCAGTCCCCATTGCCTGGGTCGTCGCCCTCGGCGCTATCGCTGGTGGTTCACGTGGTGCTCTTGTCGGATTCATGTCTGACGCGCTGAGCGTTTCAGGCGGTGGCCCTGAACTCATCGCGGTGCGCCTTGTGACCGGGGCAATTCTTGGAGCAATTTTCATTCCAATCGGTGCACTAATAATTTCCGTTGTTGCGACTTACTTCACCGACCGATCGAAACTCGTTAATCAACTGACCCAAGTTCGGGTGGAACGAATGCGGATTGATGGTGAGACCCAGGTCTTGCGTGAAACACTCTTAACCGAGGCGAGTGAGCAGATAACTAGCGCTGCGAGCGCTCGAACCGTGAGCCACCAAGTGTGGGCAAACACACCCCAATCAACGAAAGCCCGGGTTCCTTGGTTCACCGTTATTCGCACAGCCGTCTTTCACAACCCCTACCCCGGAGTGATCGTTGCGGTGTTGTGGTCACTGAGCGCCCTCGGGAGTTTGATTCCAGCAATCGGATTCACCCGAGGAATAGCCCAGGTGGTCTTCTCTGCCATCGCTATCTGGGGCATTTACAGTCTTGCTTCTCGGGTTTCATTTTCCAGTAGTTTCGTTAGCCTCATATTTTTTGTTTCAACGATGGCCATCACGGTGATCGTTACCGGTCCGGTTGCATCGATAATTTTCGACAACCGTCCAGCGAATGCGGCCTTCGGACTAATCGTGGCAAACTCTATTTGGATACCGACACTCACCATTTTTGTCAGCATCTTCCGTGGAGCCCTCGCCTCCGCCGAAGAAATAGTCTTGGACTTGAATGATCAAATTAAAGACGAGGAAATCAATACCCGGGCAGCTGGCAACGAGCTAGTGAAAACCCAGCAAGAAGTAGCCGAAGCGATTCACGGCATGGCCTCACGCATTCACACCTCGCAAGCACTCACGAGTGCAGCACAACACTTGAACTTTGACAACTTACTCACAACACCCGACACACATCAATTTCCGCAGGAAATAATCGAGTCAGCCTTGACGCCCTGGACGGGTTTAATCGAAATTGACAGTTTTATCTCTACGGTTTCATGTGATGCAAAGTATGCCCGTGACGTTAAACGGGTAATCGCTGAAGGAATCGCAAACGCTTACCGCCATGGTGGTGCAACTTCATGCATCGTCTCCGTAACCCAGACACACACTTCGCTATTGGTCCAGGTAGTAGACAACGGAACGGGCTTACCAGAGAAATATTCCCCTGGTCTTGGATCAGCTGTTTTCGAATCTGTCTGTGGTTCGGAGTGGCGATTAGAAGGCAACGCCGGCAAAGGTTGCACTCTGAGGGCCACCGTGTCGCTCGAGCATTAGGTTTTCCGCGCGGGCATCTCTGCTTGGAACGTGACCGCTGTCGCTACAAGTTGTAAGGTCTTGGTGAATTTCCAAGGCGATCAGGTTGACGTCAACGTCTCCGACAACGGAGTTGGACTCCCAACGAATTTCACACCTGGACTTGGTTCGGTCATCCTTGAATCAATTTGTGGTGAAAACTGGTCATTAACAAGTTCCCCAAGTGGGGGTTGCACTCTTACCGCCACAGTCTCCCTAGAGCATTAGTCCTTCCGTATTCGCAAGTAGACCCAGGTGCGACTCGCCGAATACATTAATTTGAGCGTTTACGTTTTAATCTAATAATTATGACCACCACGACAAAGACAAGAATCAAGCCGACAAGTGCGGTGACGTATGGGTACTCAAAGAAAAGCAGGTAAATGGCGCTACCCAATACACTCTCTAACCAACTTGGTGTCGCCACCTCCGTAATCACTTCATCAATGGAAAATATAGACCCGGCTTGGGTGCACCAGGCGGTTGGTCCGATCAGCACGCCCTCAACGGTGTACCGGCCGTCTTCGAATTTGGTGGTGACCCGCTGGTCAGATTCGGTGAGAATGCCGGTGCGGGTTTGGTGGATGATCTGTCCGCCATCTGCTAGATAGGTGAACGTAATAATCGGGTAGTCACCTTCGGGTGTGCGGCGCGGTGGCGTGATGTGGAAACCGAGAACCGCCTTGATCTCTTCCGGTGTTGCACTAGCGGGAGCGTCCCCAAGTTTGGCGAACGCTTCGTCTGTTGGGGCCCAAATTGTTTTGTCGGAGAGTCCAGGGCCGGTCAGGATCTGGTAACCCTCAGGATCAAACTCGCTGAGGTATTTAAGGAAAACATCGTGTTCACCGGTAGCGCTAAGTACATCCACCGCACTAAGGCCAGCATTGGTTCGATTTTTCATGTGGCCCCACCTTTTCCTGTCATGGCAGCCATTACGAACTCGAGTGGACCTTGTTTAAAGCGTCGCATCCATAACCATGCAAAGACAGTCAGTACTGCCCAGCATGCGATACCTGCGAGGACAACCGGAAACGCTCCCCACTGGCCAAAGTAGCCGAGCCCATAAGCGCTAAAGACGAAGGACATTAATGCTGATTCACCTATGTAGACGGTGAGCGACATCTGTCCGGCAGGAGTCAGAAAAGACAAGAACAACGGCCTTCGATGGATGAGCAGTGCGATGCTTCCGATATATCCTGCGGTCAAGATCGGAGCCGTGGTGAAGCCAAGTGCGAGACCGAAAGCTCCACCCGGTGAGAAGGGATTGCCGCTTGCCAGGGCACCGATCTGCATTCCGGCGGCCACTGCCTGCAAGGGCAGACCGATAGCCCAACCCCATCGAGCTAGTTTGCGCCACAGATCGACGTGAGATTCAGGATCAGCCAGAAGTTTCACTCGTGAGGCACGCAGCCCGAGTACAAATGCGGCGAAAGCCATTGGGCCTTGTAAGACAAAGACACCGAGCAGGGTGGAGGGTAAGGCTTCGAGCCGAGCTATGGCTGCTTCCGCAAAGGTTCCTGTGCTCAGGGCAGATTCCAATCCTCCGGATTCAGAAAAATCATCAGGGAATGCGGCAGCCAAGGACGCAACTACCAGCATCAAGAGCACGGCAACTGTGATCGCCGCGATGGTCCAGCGCTTCAAAGCTCGGTCGGAACTACGTGAGACCGTGAAAAGCAGAAGCCCGAAAATCGAATATGTGATCAGAATGTCCCCGATAAAGAAGAACACCGCGTGGGCTAAGCCGAATAGGAATAGCGCCAGCATCCGACGCAGATACCGGCGGCGATTCGGCTTACTGTTGTCGCGCAAGATGAAAGAGGCGCTGTAACCGAATAGAAACGAGAAAAGAAGATAGAACTTCCCTTGGGCAAAGGTGGTAACCAGCAGTGCGGTGAGACGGTTCGCAACTCCGTCAACGGACTCTGCCGTGAACCCGTAGGCACTGATGCCCAGAAATGCCGCGTTAACGACAACGATCCCTAGGAGCGCGATTCCGCGAAGTTGATCGGGCAGCATTTGCCTCGTTCTTACACCTGACATAGCTTGAACCTTCCCAAAAAGTGAACATAAATGTTAACTTATGAACATGGTGATCAAAAATGAGCATATCTTGGACGTGGCAGCATTGGTGCTGTCCAAGCGTCCCGATGCCACTTTGCAATCAATCGCTGCGGCGGCTGGAGTCAGTCGGACCACCATTTTCAACAAGTTCCCCACGCGCGACGATCTCCTCGAAGCACTGGCCGCAGACGCATTGCAACGAATCGGTTCGGTCCTGGCGCTTGTTCCGGACGGTAAACCAAGTGATGTCGCGGCAGTCATGATCGAGGTCACCCGAGGCCTGATTCCCTTGGAACCACGAACCGCATTCCTGCGCGCCGCACCCCATCGAACCGATTTGGATTCCATGTGGGCGCAGGCAGCGACACCTCTCGCCATCTACATTGGAACGGCGCAGGCCTATGGCTTGTTGCGCAGGGATCATTCAGTTCGCTGGCTAACAGCCTCCTACATCGGGTTGCTATTTGCCGCATGGGATGAAATCTTAGAAGGAGAGTTGGGCACTGCTCAAGCAGCGAGATTGATCGTTGAGTCTTGGATGACCGGGGCATCGCCAAAATGAAACTCTACGGACCCAGAAGACCAAGAGGCACCACAGCAAGTCCATCACGTGGAAGCATTTTGGAAGCTTCACCTCGCAGAAGTTTCTTGTTTCGTCATTCTTGTCAGGCGGGCAGCAAGCCCCGGGGCTGCCAGGAAGTGTTGGGGGTGTCTGACACCAAGTGCTGACTTTTGTTGGCAAGGAAAAATTCAAGAGTTCGGTCAAGCTTCGAATCTTTCCCCACAAAGCGCTCGTCGTAGTCATGGACGCGTAGGCGCGAAACTGCCACAACAGTTGCAGGCTTTCTATATTTGGAGCCGGGAGACCCCCCACATGTCCGGCACGTACTGCCATTCGTTAAGACCAAAATATTCCATTTCTGGGATCATCAATGAACCGTTCAATAGAATCCACGGGGCGCAATAGGCTTTCCATGTGCGCATTGCTACGTGGAACGTCAATTCTGTAGGTGCCCGGATTGATCGGGTCGTCGAATGGTTGGAGAGTGCCCAACCTGATGTTGTGGCTTTGCAGGAACTCAAATGCACCGACGAAGCCTTTCCTCACGTGCCTATTCAAGCGGCTGGGTACGAGGCAGTCACCCATGGAACCGGTCGGTGGAATGGAGTTGCGATTCTGACTCGAGTTGGTGTAACCGATGTTGTTCGTGGATTGGCTGGTCAACCGGAATTTGAAGGTGCTGCAGAGCCTCGCGCAATAGGCGCAACCTGTAATGGTGTTCGAGTCTGGAGTTTGTATTGCCCCAACGGTCGCGAACCGGGACATGATCACTACAACTACAAACTTGACTGGTTCAAAGCCCTCAACACCACAATTGCCGGGGATCTCGCCCAATATCCCGAACTCCCCCTCGCCTACATCGGTGACTACAACATCGCTCCAACGGACGCGGACGTGTGGGATATCGAAAAATTTGTTGACTCAACCCACGTCACCGCTGCCGAGCGAGCCGCTTTAACCGACATCCAAGAATTGGGTTTAACCGAGGTAATACCACGCTCACTCAAAGGTGAGCCCTACACATTTTGGGATTACCGCAATGGATCCTTCCACCGTGGCTGGGGAATGCGGATCGACCTGGTCTACGGAAATCAGGCTTTCACTTCGCTAGTGTCTGACGCCTACGTTGACCGCGATGCGCGCAAAGGGAAGGGTGCCTCCGACCATGCACCGGTTGTTGTCGATCTTGATCTGCCATGAAAATTCAGATTCACGGTTATTTCTTGATTGAGTAACGGTTGCTCTGCAATCTGAACCGTTAGGGCTTTCTTGCCGCAGGGAAGATTCAAAGTTCCCACGGCTAGGCGCCTAGGCATAGGCTAATCAGATGCAAGAAATAATCCGGTGCTCCAGTGTTAGGCGCGAAGAGTGAGCCTTGAAGTTCGCCGGATCAGTAGTGAGCAGCACTGTGACTACTTAGATGGCGTGATCACTTCACACTCCACTTCTATTTCCTTCTTGCAGTTACCTTCATGGGGCAAAGTGAAAGTTGGTTGGCGCCCAGAGTCTGTTGGTTGGTTTCGTGAATCCACCCTCGTTGGTGTTGCCTTGATTCTGTATCGACCTGTCCCTAAACTCCCTTCGCGATCCTTGGCCTACATTCCTGAGGGCCCGGTCATTGATTGGGAAAGTGACCAACTCGATTCGTGGCTTTCACCGCTGATCGCGCACGTAAAAGGTCGCGGTGCATTTCAATTAAAGATGGGCCCGCCCGTTGCCATCAAACAATGGGACGCGCAAACAATCAAAAGTGCAATCGGTGAAATCTCACTGCTGGGAGATGTTCCGAGTGACCGCGAATTTTCACTTGGTGACTCAGTGATCAAGTCCATGCGTTCACTTGGATTCGTACAAGAGGAAAACGTTGGTGCTGGTTTCGGTGACGTACAACCACG
>ENA-OQVM01000304-OQVM01000304.1-marine-metagenome-genome-assembly--contig:-NODE-304-length-80465-cov-9.590660_pt1 | contig 80465 bp, 53 predicted proteins | sample MGYA00237776_ERZ505498 | MGnify/ENA primary metagenome ERZ505498 (study PRJEB26159, sample SAMN06265151) | marine metagenome | isolation source: Helgoland LTER site | place: Germany:Helgoland, sampling... | reverse complement strand
CACGAGTTGGTCGTTTAAACAATCCGTTAGCAGAGGGAGCCAGTTGGTAACCATTTACGGCAGTGTCAACGATACCGATCCCGGTTGGGATTTCTCGGATACGAAAACATTTACCAATCTCGGTACCATTAGCACTGATGGCCAGAAGATCGATCAATACACCGCTCTTTCGCTACGCTCAAAACCAGAGACAAACCTCGGCAACTTTCGCTGGATAGCCTGGCATGTTTCCCCCGTCAGCAAGCTGAATGAGAACACAGCGTTCCAGGAATTGGCCGTTGAGATTGGTGTGACAAATTTACCCATAAACTAAAGGAAGGTCCTTACAAATTTTCCCCATTTTTCACGATACAAATTAATGACATTGAGCACGAAATCGGCTGCTACTACATATCTGTGAAATCTGCTGAATTAAATTAGTGATATTGACTATGTTACTCTATGTATATTTTTTGTGATTTATGCTCAACCTCCTAGCTGATCAAAATAAGAAATTTCACATTACTAGCTCCATCTTTTAAAAACTATTCATTGGGGGCTTCGCTTTGTAATAAGGTTTTAATTTTTAGTTGTGATGTGGGGTATGGTAAATTGGATGCAAAAAAACTTTCATTTGAAGTATCGAAATCCACGTAACAGGATCGTGACACATTTAAGCTCTTCCGAAGTCCTGATTTAAAGTAGAAGCTAACAACTTATAGCACTTGCTTTACAGAGAATCATAGTATTTAGCTAAGAGTTTGAAGCAAAGGTAACAGATTTCGAGTCGGGCACATTCGACCACTCTGCCACCTCTCCCGCAATAATTCAGGCTCCAAACAATTAATTAATCAATTCACTCTGGCAACTTAATTTGCATTTACCACTATTGATAATTTCTCATTTACACGCTTGCCCGAAATGCCCTCGTTCGCTTGGATATAACCATGAAATTAATTCCCCCATCAACACTTTCACTTTTATTTCTTTTTTTCTCTGTTTCTTGTAATTCTACTAAAACCACATCGATTGAATTTTCCGATGGGTCTTATCAAGGAGAAATAGATAAAAAAGGAAGGAAGCAGGGTAAAGGAATTTATGTCTGGCATGACGGCTCCACCTATGAAGGAGACTTCAAGAATGACTCAAGGCATGGGAATGGTTATTTTAAGTGGAGTAATGGGGAATCATACAAGGGTGATTACTTTGAAGATAGCCGAACGGGAGAGGGAATATATCGATGGCCTGATGGGTCCTACTACGAAGGTTCTTTTCTGAACGGCAAAAGACATGGTTTCGGAGTGTTTCATTCACTTGATGGTTCAATATATGAGGGGGAATGGTTTGATGACTTACAACATGGGGAAGGTGTTCGGACTAATCCCGAAAAAACTACAATCAAAGCTGTTTGGAGAAACGGAAAAATTATTACTAAACCTTCTGTCCTTCCCCGAACTGCGACCAAGCCCACACTGGAAAAGATTGAACTACCGATCGCTCCAGAACTCCCCAATACTACTCAAGTAAAGACTGAAACAAAGGAGAAAATTTCGCTCTCTAATCCGTCCAATTCAATTCGGCCCCGAAAAGAAGTAAGCTCAGATAATGCTAATGCTCCACCTTCTGAAAATTTATGGGGTGCAAAAGAAATTGGTTTAAAGGAGCCGATAAAGCAAGTAATTGAACAACCAACCCCAAGTGCTTCGAGCCCGAAAGAACAACCCACCTCCAAGATCGCCCTGGTTGAGCAAGCCCAACTTAATGCAAACCCACTCCCTGGGAGCCCCCAATTGAATTCGGGGAGCTCCAATATTTGGACTGGTACTGTTTCCGAAGCCGAGGATCAGTTTGATACCAATCTGATTAATGGAATCGACACAGTAAGCGATTCCAAATCCAAACAACCATTTTCCGGAAAAATGCAAATTCTCAATCTAAACGGAAATTTAATTGGAGAAGTTAACCTTCTCGATGGCCAACTTCATGGAGAAGAGGTTTTCATTGATGAATCAGGTGTAATAACTGAAAGAAACCTATGGGAAAAAGGCGTCCGTATTCAATAAGCTAAATTATTGAGAGCAAAATGAAAGAGATTCCTTTTCGCTCGGTCATCAAAACACATTTCTTTTTTTGCTAGGTTCTTGCCTACCAACTTGTAAATTTCTTTTATACTAAATTAACGGAATCATTGTTTGGGTTAATTCTTATTACGCCATTCAACAATATTGTTTCTAGTGCCTTTAAGCATGAATGGTATTGCACACTTCAACGCCGATAGAAAACTGAATTACAAATACTCACAATTTAATTCTTCGAAAATGTGTATTTGGAATGTTTACAAATTTGGATAGTAATTACTAACGTTAAAACATTACATTTCCCCTCAAGATCCAGAATCATTATGAATTTTTAAATGGACTCCATTATATCGGATAAAAATCCCAAAAGTTTACTCTCTAATATTGCTCTCAATTACGAACCTTCTGAGTTCCCGAGGGAACTCTCAAGGCACTATATATCCGCTAGTGATCAAGATATATCCGATATGCTCAAACAGATCGGGGTGGATTGTATTGATGATCTCTTTTCTCACATCCCGGATTTTCTCCAACTAGAAAATATTACTGGGTTACCTAATGAACTAGAGTACAAGGAAGCAGCCAACGAACTTGCACGAATTTCAGATTCTACGAATTTAAAAACTTCATTTATTGGAGATACCTTGCCGAATTGGGGAACCCACCCCATCGTAGATTTTGTCTCAAGCTTACGTCCGTTGAGTACTTCGTACACCCCTTACCAGCCAGAAAGAAGTCAAGGTACCTTAGTTACGCATTGGATTTATCAATGTGCCTTGTCCTCACTAACTGGATTTGAGGCGATCAATACCTCTCTGTATGATAGATCTGCTGCTATTTACGAAGCCATTACCTGTGCGTACCGAACGAATCCCCGGGGAGGGAAAATTCTTTTGTCTGATTCGCTTTTTGAAACCGATCTTGAAGTCATTAAAACATTGTCCGAGGAAACAGACTTACAATTCCAATTTGTTCCATTTGATTCGCAGACCGGGCTTCTAAAAAAAGAATGGTTAACAAATCTTACCCAAGAAGAAACTAGTGAAATTTCCGCATTTGTTTTTCCTCAAGTTAACTCACTTGGGTTACTGGAGGATGTTGATTTCCTCAGTGACTTTGCCCAGTCCAATGGAATTAGATCTATTGCCTGTATCGACCCGATACTCTTAGGAACAGGGGGCTTAAAACCTCCAACCGAATTCGGAGGGGAAGGAGTCGACTTCATGGTTGGCGAAGCACAACACCTGGCAATAGCGCCTAATTTTGGCGGTCCTGGTCTTGGGATATTTGGATGTCGGCATAATGAAAAAAATAAAAGAGACCTTCGATCTACACCTGGTAGGTATATTGGAAAAGCGAAAGACCTAAACGGAAGAGATTGTTTTGTCATGGTTCTTTCCACACGCGAACAACACATTCGCAAAGAGAAGGCGACATCAAATGTGTGCTCTAATCAGGCATTTTTGGCTACACTCGCAGGAGCATCACTTTTGGCAAAAGGGGATCATGGACTAGCCGAGTCGATCCAAAAAGCAAGGTCCGCACACAATAGGATTCAGAGCATATTGGATCAACTGGACGGCATATCTCTTGCATTCCCCAACTCAACAAGCTTCAATGATCTTCTTCTACAAATTGACCGATCTGTGGATGAACTACAGAAAAAAGCTTCTGCTAAAAACCTTCAAATTGGGGTTGATGTCTCCAATCGCATGCGCACAGAAGAAAATCACCATCTTCTTAAAATCTCATTCTCGGATCTCCATGAAGATGATTCAGTCGAGGAATTAATTACATTTTTACACGAAGAATTTCCTGAAAGTTCAGGCAAAGTACTAATCAACACCAATAATGAAATTCCCCCAAAGTATCTAAGGGAAGGAAAGGCAGAAATGCCCAGTTTCTCCTACGATGAATTAACATTATATTACAAAAAACTAGCTAGTCTAAATGTGAGTCCAGACGATGGTTGCTACCCACTCGGGTCTTGCACGATGAAATATAATCCAATGCTTAATGATTGGGCAGCTGCTCTTCCGGGATTCTCACAGACCCACCCACAAGCACCGGAAAGTGATGTTCAAGGGCCTCTTCAAATTTTATTTGAAATTCAGGAATGGTTTACAAAAATTACCGGGCTTCCAGGAGTTACTACCCAACCAGTTGCTGGCGCACAGGGAGAACTTGTCGGCTTAAAACTCTTCCAAGCCTACCATCGTTCCCGAAAAGATTATAATCGAAATGTCATCTTTATCCCTCGTTCCGCACACGGAACGAACTTTGCCACAGCAGCAATGGCAGGATTCACTGGTACTGATGGAATTGTGTACCTTCAGGCATCTCCAAATGGAACCATCGATATAGATGATTTCAATGAAAAGATTCTAACATTTGGTGATCGTCTTTGCGGGGTAATGATTACCAACCCAAACACCTCGGGCATATTAGAAGAACAATTCCATTTGATTGCCGAAGCAGTTCACCAAGTTGGCGGTCTTGTCTATATGGACGGAGCAAATATGAACGCAGTTGCCGGTTTGATAGATTTAGGAAAGCTAGGTGTAGATGCGGTTCATAATAACCTGCACAAGACTTGGACCATACCACATGGAGGCGGTGGACCAGGAGATGCAATTGTTGCGGTCTCAGAAAAGTTAATCGATTTCCTTCCAGGACGGCAGATTTTAAAAAATTCTGATGGCTCTTTTTATTCTCGTACGCCCCCTCAATCAATCGGTTCTTTTCACCGCAACTGGGGGAATTTCGGACATAAAGTACGGGCCTACGCCTACCTCCTTCGACTGGGAAATCAAGGTGTACCTCGAATGTCCTCAATGGCTGTGCTTTCGGCACGTTACCTTTACGAAAAATTAAAAAATTACTTTCCTACCCTACCTGGTGAAAAGGTTAGCGCTCCGCGCATGCACGAGTTTATCCTCACATTAAGCGATGAAGATTTCTTATGTTTAGAAGGTGTTGGTATTCCTAAAAGCAAAGCGATACCACAAGTCGGTAAACTTTTTCTTGATTTCGGTTTCCATGCACCCACAGTAGCCTTTCCTGAAGTGTTTGGCTTAATGATAGAACCAACAGAAAGCTACACAAAAGCGGAACTAGACAGGTTCATAGATGCGGTGATCGCAATCAAAGAATTAATATCCGAATGCCCAGAAGCAATTAAAACTGCTCCCCATTTTACTCCGATTGATCGGGTTGATGAAGTCGGTGCAAATCGAAATTTAATACTTCAGGAAAAACTGGAGCATTTACCGTCTCTCCATCTAAACCGGATTGAACCCAGCACATTAAATGCTTTAGAAATTTCGGAGATCAAAAAGCGTATTATTGATTCTACTTTGTGATGCGGATTGATTTGACGAATTCACAATAATTTACATCCTCTAATTCATGCCTGATGAAAAGGAAGAACAACCCCTCGTTTCTAAAAAAGGAATAGTAATCGATTTATTACTTTCTTTTTGTTTTTTTATTTTCATGGGAGCGTATGTATTACCTCCACATGTCCCATCGGATGATTCTTTTGTAGTTAACATCGTTGCTTTCATGACATCATTTTGTATGACAGGAGTATTCTGGATGGCCGCGAATATGTTTCGTGTAACTTTGGTTGATTTCCAAAGAAGTAAAAAAAATTAGTCGACCTATATCTAAGTTAGGAAACCCTCTAACAAGCTGACTAGTTTACCCCTTGGGGTAGCTTCTATATTGGTACCGCAATCTGTAACTTCTTCCGTACTTATACAACCCTGTTCGCGTAGCTTTGCCACCAGATCATACCGTTGATGAGGGATGGAATATTTTGTACTGACAACTGATTTGTTTAATCGTTCCTCGATAATCTGCAAAAGTTCCTGGATTCCTTCACCAGTTTTACAACTCACGAAAATACAATCGGGCGTAAGCGCTTTTGCTTTTAACCGAGTCATCACTTGATCGCCCTGATCTATTTTATTATACACGGTAAGAATTTCTTTATCTTCAGCACCTAGTTCTTCCAACACCTCATTTGTGGTATTTAAATGTTCCTCAAACTCTGAGCATGAAAAATCAATCACATGAAGAAGCAAATTGGCAACCAATGCTTCTTCCAGGGTAGCTTTAAATGCGTCAATTAACCGATGGGGTAGTTTTCGAATAAAACCAACAGTATCTGTTAAAACAATTGTCCTACCTCCGGGCAACTTAACCTTTCTGCTCGTAGGGTCTAATGTTGCAAATAATTTGTCCACTGAAAGGACGCTTGAACCTGTAATACGGTTTAAGAGTGTTGATTTCCCTGCATTGGTATACCCCACGATCGCAAGAGTGGCTAACGGGATTCGCTGTCTTTTCTTTCGACTCGTATTCCTACGACCGGATACTTGAATAATTTCTTTCTTGGTTGAAGCTATTTTGTCTCTCAACATTCTTTGATCTAACTCAATCTGAGCCTCACCGTCTCCTCTTTGTGTAACTCCCCCACCCCGTTGCCTGTCTAAGTGAGTCCACGCTCTACGCAAACGGGGCAAGGAGTACTCAAGGCGAGCAAGGCGAACTTGTAATACAGCTTCTTTGGTTTGTGCTCGATCCGCGAATACATCCAATATGACCTCATGGCGATCGATCACGAGTACTTTGGTTAATTCCTCCCAGTTTCTTTGCTGGCCTGGCGTAATTTCATTATCGAAAATAATAACATCACACCTCAAGGCTTTTACCTGTTCATCAATTTCCTGGCACTTTCCTTTTCCTAAAATATGTCCAGGATATGTTTTTCGTGTCCTTACAATGGACTGTGCGACTACTGAGATCGAAAGATTTTCAACTAACTCCGATAATTCCCCTAATAAGGAGGCTGCCGACCCCTCTTCCTCTTTCCGGGTAATAACAGAAACTAAAAAAGCACGTTCTACCTTCCTTGGTTTCTCTTTGACTTCAAACATGCAAAGTGTGAATGCAGTTTACCTCAACAAAAAGGGACCGAGCATTTGCTCGATCCCTTTACAGAAGATTTATTCAAAAGAAATGAATTAAGAAACTGCTGCCTGAGCTGCAGCAAGCCTCGCTGTTGGGACTCGAAATGGAGAACAACTCACATAGTTCAATCCAATCTTGTGGCAAAATTCCACACTTTTCGGATCTCCTCCGTGTTCACCACAAATACCGAGTTTAATACCACGACGAGAGGACTTGCCTTTCTTTACTGCAATTTCCATTAGTTGGCCCACTCCACTTTGATCAACACTCGCAAATGGATTCGCATCCAAGATGTCTAATTCAGTATAATTAGGAAGGAAACTCCCGGAATCATCACGGCTCATTCCCATTGTGGTTTGAGTTAAATCATTAGTTCCAAAACTAAAGAATTGTGCAGTCTTGGCAATTTCGTCTGCAACTAGTGCTGCTCTTGGAATTTCAATCATTGTACCCACTAAGTATTTTACTTTCACTCCCTTTGCTTCAAATACCTTTTTGGCAGTTGCATGAATAACCTCAACCTGAAGTTCAAGTTCTCGGGGGAAGCCAACGAGGGGAACCATTAACTCAGGGTTCACCTCAATTCCGCTATTTTGTGCGAGAATAGCTGCCTCAAAAATCGCTTGGGCCTGCATCTCAGTTACTTCAGGGTAAGAAATGCCAAGACGGCAACCTCGATGACCAAGCATCGGATTAAATTCGTGTAAGTCTTCTACCCGCTTTTTAATTGATGCAAGAGACACTCCCAGCTTTTTTGCCAAATCTCTTTGTGCTGACTGATCGTGAGGTAAAAATTCATGCAAAGGAGGATCCAAGAGCCTAATAGTGGCTGGTTTTCCTTCGAGTGCTTTAAAAATACCGTGGAAGTCACGCCTTTGGTAAGGAAGTAATTTTTTAAGTGCTTTTCTGCGAATCGGTTCATCATCCGCAAGGATCATTTCGCGCATCGCATCTATACGGTTTCCTTCGAAGAACATATGCTCGGTACGGCATAGACCAATTCCAGTTGCACCAAACGCAACTGCGTTTGCAACTTGTGTAGGGGAGTCCGCATTTGTACGAACAGTCATTCGAGTAGCTTGCTCACACCACTTCATCAGTTGGGAAAAGTTTTGGTATGCCCGGCTCTTCTTGGGGTCTAATTTTTTCTCAATGAGAACTTGAATAATTTCAGAAGGTGCAGTCTTGAGTTCTCCCGCAAAAACTTCTCCGGTCGTACCATTGATTGACATGTAATCTCCCTCTTTGAAAGTTTTACCGGCAACTTTTACTGTTCGAGTCTTGTAATCCACATCAAGATCAGCTGCTCCGCATACACAAACCTTACCCATTTGACGAGCGACCAAAGCTGCATGAGAAGAAACTCCTCCCCGTGCAGTTAGAATTCCTTCCGCAGCAATCATGCCCCGTAAATCTTCAGGTGAAGTTTCTTGGCGGACAAGTAGAACAGTACCTTTCTTCGCTGCTTCAACTGCTCTTTCTGCATTTAAGCAAATTTTACCAGATGCGGCACCAGGACCAGCAGGAAGACCTTTGCATAAACGAGCGGCGGCCTTTTGCGCAGCCTGATCAAATACTGGCGCAAGAACTTGGTCAAGCTGATCGGCAGGAACACGCTTAATAGCAGTTTTCCAATCAATTAAACGCTCTTTTACCATCTCGGTTGCAATACGAACTGCGGCAAGGCCGGTTCGTTTACCGTTTCGAGTTTGAAGCATATACAACTTCTCGTTCTCGATAGTAAACTCGAAGTCTTGCATATCCTTAAAATGTTTTTCTAATTTTTTCTGAACCAGGACGAGTTCTTTAAAAGGTTTTGGAAGTACCTTCTGAAGTTTTGCGACTGGTTGAGGTGTTCGAACTCCTGCCACAACATCCTCACCCTGAGCATCGGTAAGAAACTCTCCATAAAGAACTTTTTCTCCGGATGCAGGATCTCGTGTAAATCCCACTCCAGATCCAGACTTCTTTCCTGTGTTTCCAAAAACCATCGCCTGTACATTTACCGCAGTTCCCCACTCGGCAGGAATTCCGTATTTACGACGGTAAACTGAAGCGCGATCGTTCATCCAGGAACTAAACACAGCACCTATAGAACCTTCCAATTGCTCCCATGGACAGGTTGGGAAATCGGATCCAGTCCTTTTCTTCACCAAGTTCTTAAAGCGAGAAACCAATTCCTTCATTTGCACGGCTGAAATACGGGAATCATCCACCTCACCTTTCGCTTTGGGGAAAATTTCTTTCTTAAAATCTTCGATGATCGCTTCGAATGGATCATGGTCTTCACTTGGAAGTTTTTGTACACCCATCACCACATCTCCGTACATTTGAATAAATCTACGATAGCAATCCCATGCAAATCGGGGGTTACCGGAAGCTGCTGAAAGTGCTTCGACTGTTTCATCGTTAAGGCCTAGGTTTAAGATGGTATCCATCATACCCGGCATAGAGTCTCTCGCACCGGATCGTACAGAAAGAAGGAGAGGCTTTTTTAAATCGCCTAATTTTTGGCCAAGCTGTTTTTCCATTATCGCGACCGATGATCTCATTTGATCATCTAAAACTTTTGGATAGCTTTTCTTGTTTTTATAAAAATAAGTACATACCTCGGTTGAAATTGTGAAGCCAGGAGGAACTGGAAGACCAATCTTTGCCATCTCGGCTAAGTTTGCACCTTTTCCGCCCAAAAGTTCGCGCTGCGTGGCATCGCCATCGGTCTTTTTGCCAAAGTCATACACATACTTGTGGCTTTTTGCTTTTGCAGTTTTTGCCTTCACTGAGGAAGACGCTTTTGCGGATGATTTCGATTTAGCGGGTTTTGACTTCTTTTTTTGGGCCATTTGTATGAAGGTTTGGTTAGCATCTGAGATAATTTAACAACTTGAAGTTCAATTCAAATTACTTGTGAGTTGATAAAATTTTGGAGAGTGTTTTATCATATTTTTTTTTCTCTTTGTCAATGGATGACTTTTCTTGCATCTCAAACTATCCGAAGTACTCGCTTTACAATGGACTAGAAAAAAATTAATGGCATTATAAATTAACACAATTTCTTATTTATTTAATTCCTTTTTTTGTACCCCACGATGAGTAATCATTCCAACAAACCCAAAACATTTGGTGACCGATTTAAAGAAGAAGGTCTAACTGGAATTTTAAAGGGTAAAAAGAAAGACAGTAAGGGAAAACCGGATGAGATGCACTTCCTTGAACACCTAGAAGAACTGAGGTGGGTTATTTTTAAAGCGGTGATTGCTTTTCTATTTGGTTGTGTAGGGGTTGCAATTTTCATGCAGGATTCCGTTAAATTACTCCAAATGCCCCTGATAAGTGCTGTAGAAGATTTTGGTGTAATTGATATCGATCTTCAAACCATAGGTCTTGAGGAGTATATCGATCCATTAAATAAAAAAGAAGTTGATCTCGGTATGCTCAGGAATGCCCGAGAAAATTCTTTAATACAATGGGGAATTGATAATCCTCATCACAGAACAAGAATACTGACACACTTTTCAAATGGACAAAATCGGAATTTGCTTCAAGTCATTCGTTCCTACTCTCCAATTTTCATTGCTATGAAAATTTGTTTCCTCGGTGGAATCGGTATTTCACTGCCCCTTATTCTCTACTTCGTTGGTTCATTTGTAGTGCCCGGATTAACCAAAGAGGAAAAACATGTATTTTTCCCTGGATGCGTAGCAGCCACGTTTCTTTTTATTGCCGGGGCATCAATGACTTACTTTTTTATTCTTCCCTACTCGTTGGCCTTTACCATTGAATTCTCCTTTAATGTTCTCGGCCTTGATGTCTACAGGCCTGAGGCAGGGAATTACTACAGTACGATCATCTGGATGACCTTTGCTGTTGGCATTGCATTCCAGTTTCCACTCGTGCTTATTTTGCTGATTAAAATTGGCATTTTAAATGTCACAAAATTAAGGCAAAACAGGAGGTTGGTACTGGTCATCTTGATGATTTCAGCTGCTTTGATTACTCCCGGAGGAGATCCAGTGAGCCTTTGTATTTTAACGATTCCATTATACATTCTATACGAATTAGCGATTATTACAGGTTCGATAATTGAAGTTAGAAAAAAAAGAAAGGAGTGGATTGAATGGGACGAGAGTATTCAAGGACCCAAACCTGACAAACCAACAACTCGGAATAAGGGCGCCTGGATCCTTTATTTATCAATAATTATAATAGTCGGTTCACTGAGTATTTTTGCTTTTCAGAATAAAAAACTGATCGAGCCGTGGATTGAATCGTTTCGTAAATTTGGTCAATTTACGGAAACAGAAACAACAGAGCCAAATAAAATTCAACCCAGTACTGCATTCCAGGAGGAGAACGTCACCGCATTACCAACTCTTTCTGGTCAAAAGGAATTCCTGCTTCAATTGTCCCCAATTGATGAAAACATTTCTTTCGAACAAAACCAAACCATCCTTTTCCGGGCACAAATCTTTCAACAAGATTGAGCTACAAATAAATTAATTGGGAAAATCTAATCTTCACTACTAATTCTCACCTCAGATGGTTGATAATAAAAGCAAAATTTTAAAACTTGGAAAATCCCTAAAGTCATTTCGTAAACAAAAAGGGCTTACCCAACCTGAACTTGCTAATTTGAGTGGAGTTTCCACCTCCATTGTTAACGATCTGGAAAATGGTATCCGAACGGCGGGTTGCAAGACATTGAATAAGATTGCCCGTGGTCTTGAATTAAATGACGAAGATAGGTTTCGACTCATTTTAAAGGCGCTCGAACTTTCAAAAAGAGATTTTGTAATTCCAGACTTTGCGACATTCCCTCCGGAGATTATAAACTTTCTACCTTACATACTGGCGAAAAATGGAATCCAGCCTAAGAGAATTAAAAATGTGGAGCTTGCGCCGGATGATAAGAGTGGAATTCAAATTACAACCACAGATGATTTAACTCTCTCGATCGAGATCAAACTCACTAAGAAAAATTAAGTGGTAAAGAAGAGTGGATAAAGTTCGGTTAGATCGGTTTTTATGGGCTTCCCGTTTTTATAAAACCCGGTCGCTATCCACTGACGCATGTAAAAGAAACTGGATTAGCGTAAATGATTTAACTGCAAAGCCGTCTAAAGAGGTGCGGATCGGTGATATAATTAAAATAAAAAAATCCTCTCATTTCAGGTCGATCAAAATAATTGTTCTCCTTAACAAACGGGTCGGAGCGAGTAAAGTAGAGGACTATATTGAGGATATTACTTCTCCCGAAGAGATTGAGAAGGAACGGGAGCACAACCAAAACCGAAAACTTTTCAATCTCTCTACATCTCATAAAGGTAGACCATCCAAGAAACAAAGAAGAGACCTTGAAGAATTTCTTTACCATGGAGGGGAAGATTAATCGGTATTAATCAATGAAACACATAACCCTCTAAAATATCATATTTCAACTTGAACTACCGATAAGAAATTAGAATTAAAAATTAGATTTCCTTTTTTCACCAAATATGCGTTAAATCGACCACTCCAAGTTAAAACCTACCTCCCATCACCTCCAACCATCATTTGCTTTAATCAATAAAGGATTGTATTAATATTTTTGTATTCCATAAATCCAATGCGAGTAGAGTGGAGCAAGTTTTATTTGTAAATTGCGCCGGTTGAAAGGATGACTTTGTTTTTAGAAATTGAAAAATTCAATCACTCAAGGGATGGGAGTATCGTTATTTTTTAATCCGAAAATACTACATGTGGAATATCTTGACCAAGATCTATTGTAAAAATACTTGCAAGAAACTTTAAGCATCGGCATTAAAAAGAATGATGAACAAGATTATATTCCCTTTTCTCGCAAGTTTGCTTGTATGCCTTTTTTCATCTTGTATTCAAACAAGTCCATCCTCAAAGGGTAACCCAAGCAGAGACAAGACTGTAATGCTCCACTGGTTAGACTTAGATGACCAAGGAATTGTTCGACTAACTGGAAACGACGGAAATGTTTCGAAATCAAGCAACCCCTTTACCGGTGAGGCGATTGAAACATTTGAACAAAGCCCGACAAAATCAGTATCCGAATGGAAAGAAGGAAAGAAACACGGTACTACAACCGAGTATTTTTACAACGGACGAAAAAGAAGAATTATCAATTACAAAAATGGCATTAAGCACGGCATTGCAGAAGAATATAGAATAACCGGGGAATTACTCCGCAGGGAAACCTATCAAGAGGGTAACCTTAATGGTCCTAAAAGCGAATGGCACCCCAATGGTGCGAAAATTTTAGAAGTTCAAATGAGAAATGCCAAACCTCATGGCGAGGCACTTGAATGGTATCCAGATGGTTTGGAAAAATCGTCCACCATATATCGTCACGGTCTTCGTGAGGGCCCCTCCTCCGAGTGGTACACCAACGGGCAAAGAAAACTCGGACTTTTTTACCAAAAAGATAAACAACACGGCCAAAGAACAATTTGGTATGAAGATGGACAAAAAAGATTAACCGCTCAGTTTGAAGAGGATATGATGGAAGGAAATTCACAGGGTTGGTTTCCAGGTGGACAACAACAATTTGATTATAACTTCAGGAAAAATCTTGAACATGGTGTCTGCACTGAATGGAACTCGGAAGGCAAAAAGATTTCAGAAATCCGGTTTGTTGACGGTTCTCCCTCTCAAAACTTATTAACCGGTGAAAAAATTATTACCCCGGCAGCCGAAAAAGAAGATCCATCTAGTTCCTCCATTCCTAGTACAGAAAATGCGACTCCATTATTAAATCCTTCCGCTAATCCTACCAATGAAGGAGTATTCGCCCCTCCTTCCCTAAATAACGATACTCGAAATTCACAAAATACGATTTCCAAGGAATTACCCACAAACCCTACACCGGAAACCGAAAAGGAAACCTTAGTTCCACCTCCTCCTACAATACCAATTAATCCAGTTTCTAATGACATAGCAGTCCCACAGGCAGAACCGTCGAGTGCTCCTCCACTTACTGCCCCTACTGTGCCCGGTTTCAATCCATTTGAAGATGAGCCCTCAAAACCTAAGGTAAATCCAATTGAGCAACAACCCATTGAAGTAATTCCGACACCTCCGCTCCCCCCTCCTCCTCCCCCCTCTTTTGATCCGTTTGAAGATAAACCTTTAGTGCCGAATCAGTCTGCACTTCCACCACCTCCTCCCCCTCCTTCGTTTAATCCGTTTGAAGACAATCTATCTCCTTCTTCAGAAACACCCGTTTTAGAAGAAACCACACCTCCGCCTCCGCCCCCTCCTCCTGGGAATATTAATCCATTTAACAACCCGTCTACCAGTCCTGCTCCTGACGCAAAAGGTACTCCATTTGATCCATTTGCAACCGAGGACGAAGCAACACAAGGAAAGGATTCTGATGTACCGCTCGGAGATGTATTTAATACTCCTCCACAAGCTTCTCCTACAGAAAGTGGTTTTGATAACATTCCGCCACCACCACCCCCTCCCCCTACTTTCAATCCTTTTGACCTGCCTCCGTTACCAGGAGAATAAAGTCGAGATTTAGTAAGGAATAGTAAAGGTTAATAGAACTTTCGAAAAAAGTGGCAGCCCGGCAGGGATTTGAACCCCGACTGAGAGTACCAAAAACTCCTGTGCTACCATTACACCACCGGGCTACTTCTTTTTAAAATGATCACAACTCAATTAAAGTCAAGATTCTTGCTTAAAAATAACTCACATTATGCCCAGTAAATTTAAAAGAATTATTCTTAAAATAAGTGGAGAAATCCTTGGTAGTAGAGAAGAGGGGGAACCCATTCACGCAAAATCATTGGAAAATATTTGCTCTGAGATTAAAGCTGTTTCTGATATGGGAGTTGAGGTTGGCCTGGTGGTTGGTGGAGGAAATATTTTTCGCGGATTACAGGGAAGCGATAAGGGAATTGATCGTACAACAGGCGACTCCATGGGCATGCTTGCCACTGTTATTAACGGTCTGGCATTGATGGATCGACTCGAAAAAATGGGCTCTGTAGTCCGGGTGCAAAGTGCGATTCCGATGGATAAATTAGCAGAACCCTACATCCAAAGACGAGCGATCAGACATTTAGAAAGAGGTCGAATTGTTATTTTTGTATCTGGAACCGGTAATCCATATTTTTCCACTGATACCACTGCCGCTCTACGAGCAAGTGAAATTTCGGCTGAAATTATCCTTAAAGCGACAAAAGTGGATGGTATTTACGATAAAGACCCACATAAATTTGATGATGCCGTAAGATTTGAAAGTCTCAGTTATATGGATTGCCTGGAAAAAAGACTCTCCGTTATGGACTCAACGGCATTTTCACTCTGCATGGATAATGGCATGCCAATCCTAGTCTTTGATCTGCAACAAAAACATTCGATTCGAATGGCTGTTGCAGGAGAAAAGATTGGTACCATTGTCAAATAAATCTTTCGACCAAAATCAAATTATACAACCCAGCCCAACCATGGAAACCTCACTAATTTTCGATAAGATGAATCAAGACATGAACAAGTCAATTGATCATGTAATGCATGAATTTAAAACCCTCCATACAGGAAAAGCAAATACCTCAATGGTGGAGAACATATCAGTTGATGTCTATGGTTCTGCAATGAAACTGCGTGATATCGCAGCAATTACCACCCCAGATGCAAGAACCATCCAAATTCAACCATGGGACAAAACAAGCTGTGCTCCGATTGAAAAAGCCCTTCTCGAAGCTAAGATCGGTATTACTCCTTTAATTACAGGGGAACTTATCCGCCTACCCATTCCTGAATTGAGTGGTGAGAGAAGAGAAGAATTATGTAAGGTGGCTCAAGGCTTTGCCGAGCAAAGCAGAGTGGGAGTCCGTGCCTCCAGAAAAGAAGCGATGGACGGTTTAAAGATAGCCCAGAAAGAGGGTCTACCCGAAGATGATTTTAAAAGATCAGAAAAAGAAGTTCAGAAAAACACTGATGATGCAGTGACCAAAATTAACGAAGCACTTGCTAGTAAAGAATCGGATCTTCGAAAAGTTTAAAATACTAATATCTTGGATCAGGTACGATTCTACTGGAATCAAATGAACCAGAAAATCCCGAAGATTCCTTGAAAAAAATAGTGATTAAACTGGGTACCGGTATTCTCTCTGCAGGCAGAGGAAATATCAGAACTGACCGAATGGAAGAATGGGCAAAGAGTATAGCAACTTTGTCCGCACAAGGTATTGAAACAATTATAGTAAGTTCTGGTGCAGTTGGATTAGGAATGGGAAAATTAGGGATTGAAGAAAGGCCCAAGGATTTATCCTTACTGCGGGCCTGTGCCTCAATTGGGCAATGCCTTCTCATGAACGCATGGAGTCAATCATTAGAAAAAGCCGGCTTGATTGCTTCGCAAGTTCTTTTAACCCGAGAGGATTTTGAAAGTAGGAAGCGATCACAAAAGGTGGAGGAAACTCTTTGTACACTTCTTAAGCAAAAGGTTGTTCCCGTAGTAAACGAAAATGATTCGGTAAGTGATGAAGAAATAAAATTTGGAGACAATGACGTTCTATCCGCATTACTTGCTTCCATCGGAAAAGCAGATTTTCTGATCATCCTATCCACAGCAACAGGATTAATGACCCACCCGACCTCCGGAACTCTAATTCCGTTCGTTGCAGAAATCACACCCTCCATTGAAGCTATGGCAAAAGGTACCCACAGTGCAACCGCAGTGGGCGGTATGGTTACCAAGATAGAGGCGGCAAAAATTGCCTGTGGGTCTGGATGTGCTGTTTTTATAGGAAGCGGTGAACAACCGGCAGAACTTTCCAGTATTATCAATGGGAGAAATGTGCAGGGGACTTTTTTTGCACCCACCGGACTTGAATTATCAGAAAGAAAAAAATGGGTTGCATTTTTCCCTACTCCGAAGGGTTCTTTAACAATAGATATCGGTGCCGAGGAAGCCATTATTGAAAAAGGAGGAAGTTTGCTTGCCATTGGCATTAGCAAAATTGAAGGAGATTTCGAAAAAGCGGACGTTGTAGAAATTAAAAATCAACAAGAACAAATTATTGCACGCGGAATTACTCGATTTAGTAAGCATGAATTACTGGGGCTTCAGGGTAAGCAAAATGAAGAAATCCTTGCCTTATTTCCTGGGAAAAATCGACCTGAAGTGATTCACCGGGATCATTTAGCACCATTACAGAGCGAAAAAAGCTGAATACGCTTGCCCGTTCATCCCCTTTTAGAGAAAGGTATTTCTCGTGTACGATTACGAAGATGATGAAGAAGATATGTTCGGTTCTCCGACTCCGCCCAAAAATGATGCAAAGATCGATTTTCAGGCGGAGCTTAACGCAGATCAATTCCAGGCGGTAACGGCTCCATTCGGGCCCGCTCTTGTTTTGGCTGGTGCCGGTTCTGGAAAAACAAGGACGCTCACTTACCGAGTTGCCTACTTGCTTACAGAGGGGGTCAGTCCCGAGGAAATCTTACTCCTCACATTCACCAATAAAGCATCCAAGCAAATGCTTGAGCGGGTCGAAGAACTTACCGGAGCGGGAGCTAACCGATTTCTCGGAGGTACATTTCACCATGTGGGTGGACAAGTTCTTAGACTTTTCGGAGATTCAATCGGTCTTCCGAGAAATTTTACTATTTTAGATGATGGAGATTCAGACGCCCTTCTTTCCGAGGTAATAAGGGACCTGGACCCCGATTTTTTTAAATCAAAAGAAAACCCCAAAGCAAAACCGATAAAAGGAATAATCAGTTACTCTCGAAATGTCATGGTACCAGTGGAAGAAGTAGCGAAAGGACGTTATCCATCCAATGGAGAATTGCTCGCTAAAATTGATGCCTTCACAAGGGAGTATCAAGATACTAAAATCAGTCGTGGCCTTGCAGATTATGATGATTTATTGGTGCTGTGGCTTAAAGTACTCGAAACAAATCAAGAGGCGGCCCAATATTATCAACAACGATTTTCTCATATTTTAGTGGATGAATATCAAGATGTTAATTCTCTCCAATCGAAAATTATTGATAAGATAGGAATTAACCATCAGATAATGGCAGTGGGAGATGATGCACAATGTATTTATACCTGGCGGGGTGCTGATATGAATCAAATTATGGGATTTCCGGAAAGGCACCCGGGTACGAAAATCTTTAAGATTGAAACTAATTATCGAAGTTCTCCCGAAATTCTAAAGTTTGCCAATGGGATACTGGAAAATCGATCGACAGACGATAACTTTACCAAAACACTTAAACCGTCTCAACCCCATCAGGAACTTCCAGTTGTGGTTCCAACCGTAGATGGTTATCAACAGGCGAACTTCATCTTGTCAAAAGTCGAACAAATGGTTGATAACGGAACCAACTATCATGATATAGCAATTCTTTATCGTGCACATTATCACGCCATGGAGCTTCAGATCGAACTGTCTCGTCGGGATATTCCATTTGTGATCACGAGTGGTCTTCGATTTTTTGAACAAGCACATGTCAAAGACCTCGTTGCTCAACTGAGGTTTGTCGTAAATCCCAAAGATTTAACCGCGTTCCATCGATTTGCCTGCCTACTGCCAAAAGTGGGAGAAAAAACAGCTTCAAAATTACTCGGAATTGCAGAAAAAATTGCTGTCGATAAGGAAATCAAAATTACTGCTGCCCTATCCGAACCAGAAGTGGTGAAAAAAGTACCAGCAGATGCCAAGGAAGACTGGGTTGGATTGGTTGAAACATTACAAAGTATCGCTGAGCTTACTGCTACCGCAACGCCATCAAAAGTCGTCGATGAAGCAATTAATGGATGGTATCACGAATACTTGCATGCAACCTATGAAAATTGGCCCCGAAGGGAAGAGGACTTAGAAAGCTTGGTTGATTTCGCGAGTAAATATGAAAATTTAGCGGAAATGCTTACCCAATTAATCCTGCTTAGTTCCGAATCCGGCGACCGCGTTGTTCGGAAGGGAGAAAGTTGCCTTAGACTCTCCACTATTCATCAATCTAAAGGTTTAGAATTTCGTCATGTATTTATTATCGGATTAGCCGATGGATTATTTCCAAACAAAAGAGCAATAGATGGGGAAGGCGACCTGGAAGAAGAGAGAAGACTTTTCTATGTTGCCTCTACTCGGGCAGAGCGTTCGCTACACCTTGTTTATCCTATGCTTTCGAGTCAGAATGGAACTCAAATTCGACTAATGCAGAGCCGATTCCTGAAAGAACTTCCCCAGACTCGCTATGAATTATACAATGTCCATGCCCAAAACGCTTTTGGCCGCCAATCGGGGTATGGAAGCAAATGGAGTCAATATGGTGGTGGGACAAGAAGAAGTGGAAATAATAGACGATCTTTTTAACGATCTAATCCATTCCTTAAGGCACGCCACGCGAGCAAACTACAGTCATGTCTGTCAGGAAATCGAATTATTGTTTGATATACAATTAAATCACCCGGTGGCGTAAACTCTTTTCCCAACTCTACATATTGGAGTATATCTCTGCACAGGTGAGACGATTCAAGTACATCCATACCATTAAGCTGAGAACACATAAGCGATGCACATGCTTGGGAGAGAGCGGAGCCTTGGCCAGAGAACCGAATCTTTTCTATAGTGGATTCACTTCTTACTAACTCGACCTTACAGGTATTTCCAGTCTTTTCACTCTGCCAAATACCGGTATGACTAAATTTTTCTAATTTTCCTTGAAAAAGTGGGGACCGAGCATGTTCCTCCAATATTTCACGATGGAGCGGATCTTCTCTCTCCATTCTTTAAAAAGTATTCTTCCACATCATCGACTCAACAGGCTTTGGCGAGCGTTGGTTATACTTTGCTGAAGCCTTACTTGAATAATCCACTTCAACATCGCCCTCCACCATAAAATAAATGAGTTGGCCAATTGGCATACCAGCGTACACCCGGACTGATTGTGAAACTGAAATTTCGAGAGTCCAATGATTACAAAATCCAACATCCCCTTTTCCTGCTGTGGCATGAATATCGATCCCAAGACGACCAACACTTGATTTACCTTCTAAAAAGGGCACGCATTGATGGGTTTCTGTATATTCTAGAGTGGATCCAAGATATGTTTTGCCGGGATTTAAGACAATGCCCGTTTGGTCAATTTCGAAGTGTTTGACCTGATTGTGTCGCTTTGCGTCAATAACATCGTCTACATAACAGGCTAGAAATTTAGATAAGTGAACATCATAACTATTGGTGCCAAGACAGGAGCGATCATAAGGTTCAATCACAATATCCTTCTTTTCTATGGCATGAAGAATTGAGGAATCAGAAAGAATCATAATTTATGTAATTGAAGATTAGTAACGGCAAAGCACACATGTAAAGTTTTATGCAATTTTAAACTTTCCATACAAGGTGTCAGTATGAGTAGTCTAACACAAAACCGCCATACACTTTATAGCATCTCCCTTGAAAAATGACAGGGAGAAAGAAAGACTCTAGGCGAATGGTCTGTAAACACCAGGTGCAGGGACAGGGTATTCACCCTTTTCATCAGGAGCAACCGGAGGGGCACTATCCCAAGTATAATCGTCAATACCAGGTGCATAATCTCTTCCCTTTTTCATTAGGTCATCCGCAATAATTTCTTTACCGGAATAGCAGGCTTCACGACCCAATATTGCTGTAAAAGTACTCATGGCACCATACTCAGCCTCATTGTAGTACTCTCCCTTATGCAGGGCTTCAATCAAATCCTTCTGTTCTTGGTAATGGCCTCCACCAGCACCGCGAATCCGAATAGGATCACCCGCGAAGGGTTCTATGTGACTGGCAACCTTACAGGTTCCCTTCGAACCATGAGCATACTCTGCAACATGGGACCATCCTCCTTTAAGGTGTCGGCCTTGGCTAAACATTTTTGTCCCGTCCGGAAATGTGTATTCAACAAAAGTATGATCAAAAATTTGGGAAAGCTTTCGATCTCCCCCCATTCTCATTTCACTTCCCCCCATACCGTTCGCTTTGATCGGATACATCCCCTTTATCCAGCAACCTGCATCCAAGTTGTGTATATGTTGCTCACAAATTTGATCACCGGATGCCCAGGTAAAATGATACCAGTTGTTCACTTGATACTCCATCTCGGTCATGCCTGGTTGTTTCCCACGATGCCAAATAGAATTACCATTCCAATACACACGAAGCATATTGATATCTCCAATCACCCCATCTTGAAGTTGTTTGACGCAATCAATATAGCGTTCTTCGTGCCGACGCTGTAATCCAATACCCACCGTAAGACCTTTTTCCTTTGCTTTCTTCGCGGAGGCCAATACACGACGAATTCCAGTTACATCACTGGCAACCGGTTTTTCCATAAAAACTTTTTTGCCTTGGTTTATCGCGTATTCAAACTGCTGAGGCTTGAAGCCTGGAGGAGTTGCAATTACAACCATGTCTACATCTTCATTGATCGCCTGCTTGTATCCGTCTAAGCCACCAAAGATTCTCCCCTCAACATCAATACGGTCCTCTCCGTATTTCTTCTTCATCGCGGCAATTTTATTCGCTGATTTTTCAGGGAACGCGTCCGCGATTGCAACCAGCTTTGTTTTGCAGCGAAGATTCTTATTTTTTTCTAAATCCATGGGTGCATCTAGAATTTGAGTAATCGCACCGGTACCGCGGCCACCAAGTCCAATCGCAGCAACTCGTATTGTGTCACTTTGAAGAGCTTCGCCTCTTGCAACATAGGGAAAGGATGCGGCTGCACCTGCGATTGCTGAGGTACCAATGAATTTTCTACGACTTACAGATTCTGTTTCTTTCATATGAATTATAATAGATTAATTGAGGAATTTTGAGAATTTTAATTTAAGTTTCTTGATTGAGGAATTGATTTGGATGGCCCTTTTATATCACCTAGTGCCCATTGAATTCCATCGAGAAAGTGTTGCAACATAAATGGTGTCCACCAGGTTGCTTTGTTATGACCAAAATTGGAATAAAAAACTCGTCCCTTTCCGTAAGAGCGAACCCAGGAAACAGGATAATCGTTTGTTTTGGAATTTCCTTTCTTATCTGTATTAACTGAATCAAGACCTATCAGTATACGAAGCTTGCTTCGATCATAGGCCTTATATTGATATATTTCATCCGAAAACATAAATTCTTTTTCTTTGAAAGCTTGATTGATAGGATGTTTTACATCTTCAACGAAAAACGGCCATTTACCACCGGCATTCCATGGATGCCCAGCAAAACATCCCCCAATCATATCGGTGTATTCCTGCCATTGAGACATTCCGCCATCCGAAGCGGCATGAAACCCAATAAAAGCTTTTCCATTCTTAATAAAATTTAGAATCGCATCCCGTTGAGACTTTTCAGTAAACGCCTTTTGTACATGAGTCGTATTATTAAAAATAATTGCATCATATTTTTTTAAACCTTCGGAGGTAAATTCTTTTGTCTCGAGAGTAAAAGTAGCTTCAAATGCCTGCGTTTTTTCAGCAAGTACACGTAAACCTTTAACACCAGTGGGGATCGAACTATGTTTAAAACCGCTTGGATGCGAATAAACTAGAACTTTTCGTGTTTTTTTTGGTTTAACTGAAGATTTCTCAGGTGCAGCGTTCTTAATTTTCAACAACTCATCATCAGGATTGGATAAAAGACCAGATACAACAAATAGGAGAAGACTAATTAAAGAAAATATAATTTTCATAAATGGATTAAGAGGGAATATATTTCATTCAAATGCAATTAGCTTTCTAAGCAAGCTAGGAAACAAATGATTAGGAAAAAAAATTCTACACACAGGATGGGCAGGTTCCAAAAACCTCCATAACATGAGCGATTTCAACAAACCCAAAGGACTTCGCTGTTTCCTCCAATTCTTCTCCCATACAAAGATCAATCCGTTCAGTCCTACCACAATTTCGACAAGTCAAATGATGATGATGGTCATGTCCGTGCCCAATACAGTAAACCTTAGTTCCGTTTTCACGCACGCCTCTCTGTACGACATTAATTTTCTCAAACTGTTCCAAACAACGGTAGGCAGTAACCAGGTCACAGGATTCTGAAGGCAATTGAGCGAACGCTTCCTCCGCAGACATTGGGGAGTCAGCACTAGCTAAAACTTCCAGTATCGCCTTTCGCTGTTCTGTGACACGTAGTCCTTTCTCTCGAAGAAGTGTTATTCCATTTTCAACCAATTCTGACATTTGTTCTATGATTACTATTGCACTGATTTGAGCAATACAGAATGAAGCTTTTGTTACCGAAAATAAACTTTCTTAATTTTCGCATTGAATCGATTAGTAACTCCCATTAGCACTCTGAAATGAGTCGTTTACTTTTTCTATGTCCAATGATTGCCTGCTTATTTAGCATTCATTTATATTCAAATACCAATGACAAGCTGATTACTACTTATGCGGCACAATCTGTAAAAAAAGAACAAAACAAAAATTTCCTTTATCGAACATCTGCCCCTACCAAAATGGTAAAAGGAAAAAAATATCCTTTGTTGGTATTCTTCCATGGAGCCGGAGGGCGGGGCCAAGACAACCAAGGACAGTTGACCGATGCCGGAGCAATCCTAGCATTTGAACAACAAGGCGTTCGTTCCAAAAGAAAATCTCATATCTTCGCAGGGCAAGTTCCAAAGGGTGAACGATGGGTTGATGTCCATTGGAGCCTTCTCGGTCATAGAATGCCAAAAATCTCTAATTCTATGAAAATGGCATTTAAGGAAATTGATTCCTATGTTCAAAATCCAAAAAACCAAGTCGATCCAAATCGAATTTATGCAATGGGACTATCTATGGGAGGCTATGGCACATGGGATGCAATTCAACGCAGACCTGATTTCTTTGCTGCCGCCGTTCCTATTTGCGGAGGTGGAGACAAAAGTCTTGGTGGGAAAATTTCCAAAATCCCCATATGGGCATGGCATGGAGACAAGGATACGGTCATAAAACCGAGTCGATCGAGAGACATGATCCAGGCTGTAAAAGAAGCAGGAGGCTCAGCAAAGTATTCCGAAATAAAGGGCCGCGGTCATAACTCATGGGTTGATGTCTGGAACTCAGCCGAACTTTGGGACTGGCTTTACTCACAAAACAGCTAGCAAAAAAGCTTTTCTTTTAAATCTTCAATGCCCACAAACCTCTGAGTAGGAAGAAATATTATTCCAATTTAGAAAATTAAGTTCTCTACTCACTGGTAATTTCATCCAAGAAAATTCGGCTAATTTCCCCATTACCATAACTTACTAATCTAGATGAAGTATTTTAAAATATTTCTTCTATTGGTAGGGAATTATTCTTACACAGACCTACTTTTAGCAGACCTTAAAACTAAGCCCAACATCATACTCTTTATGGCTGATGACATGGGCATTGGGGATACTGATGCGTACCTTAATATCAGCCTCATTAAAGGATCTAAACCCGTTGGAAAAACCCTTAAAACTCCTAACATTGAAAAATTTGCCAAACAGGGAATTATTTTTACGGATGCCCATGCACCGGCATCTATGTGTAGTTCCACTCGATATTCTCTCTTAACCGGGCGACTCGCTCATCGGGCCTACCTTAAAAAACAGGGATGGCTCCCTCATGGTCCGAACCGACCCATGATTCAGAAGGCTCTGACCACTCTCCCCGAAATGCTCCAACGAAACGGCTACTACACTGGAGCTATCGGGAAATACCATGTCGGTATGGATTTCGATGATGGCCATGGTCAGCCTGCGGATGAATTTGACTATAAAGATGTAGATTTCACAAAGCCATTACTTGATGGTCCTACTCATCATGGATTCGATGAATTCTTTGGTGTCCCAGGAAATACTGAAGATTCTTTGGATACTGAACCAAGAATCTACATTCGTAATGACAAGTGGACTTTCACAGATCGTTCGAAAATGCATTGGTCGGGCATGAAACACAGAGCCGGCCAAATTCTCAGCGGACCGAACTGGAACCTATCGCAACTCGGACCCGATTTCCTCAAAGAAGGGCTCCGATTCATTCAATTAGCATCTCAAAAACAAAAGCCGTTCTTCTTATATTATGTTCCCACCGCAAATCATTTCCAGAGAAACCAAAGCGGGGATTATGCAGTACCAAAATTTTTGGATGGAAAGCCTGTTAAGGGAACGAGCCGGTATACGGATGGAACCAAAGGAACCGAGCGTGAAGACATGGTAATTGAAAATGACATAGCTTTTGGTGCACTGATTACAAAACTAGAAGAAACCAATGATCCACGAAATCCAGGTCATAAACTCATCGACAACACATTAATCATTTTCACCAGCGATAATGGGCCTAATGTAGGGGATAACGAAGGAACAAACCAGGAAAGCGGAGGGCTAAGAGGAAAAAAAGCCAAGATATGGGAAGGGGGCCACCGGGTTCCTTTTATTCTTTTTAGAAAACAACATTTCGAAGGAGGCACGATAAATAGAAGCCTGTTTTCCCTCACAGATCTTTTCGCTACTATGGCCTCACTAGTCAGTGAAGAGCTCAAACCTACTGAAGCTCAGGACAGCCTAGATTCACTACCTTATTGGGAAAATCCAGAAATGAGAGATAAGAGACCCCGTTATTTCTTTTGCCATTTAGGCCCTCCCTATGAAAACGACGCGATTGCGATTAGGAAAGATTCACAAAAGGTAATCGTAAGTGGTGGACTCGCTCAACCTTGGACTAAAAATGGAACACAAGGCTCTGCTCAACCATTAGTATCTTATGATTTGACGCATGATCCTTATGAAAAAGAAGATTTCTCAAAATCCACTCCAAACGCATCTTCCATGGCAAGCCGGCTTCTTCAAATTCATAATCAGGGCTATTCAAGGGAGCTGAACCTTCCTGTAAGTCAGAACCTAATCATTGATGATGGGTGGCATAACTTAAGAAACGATATTACTGGTTTAATCGGTTTCAAATTCAAACTGAAAGAAAACCAAATCGTGACTCATCTGGGCATGTGGGATGATCACGATCGAGAATCACCTGTACGGGAAGCTCGCGGCGTTCCCATTGAACAAGAATCCGACCAACCCAGCCGATTAGGAAAAAACCCAAGGACTATTAATAAAGAACATCGGATCCGTTTATGGGAAATCAAAAACTCTATTCCACAAGAAATTGCTAGTATTCTAATAACTCCCCAAAAACAGGGCCTCTTAGAGGGTGAATTCAGGTATGTTCAATTAAAAAAACCTATTCATATAACCATTGGTTCAAATTTTATTCTCACCATGTCCACCGCCGCTGGGGATGGTGATCATTTTCATGATGATGCATCATTCGATGGACTTTCTCCTATTATTAACCCGTCGGTAAAGATCCTAAAAAGCGTAATGTTCAGAAATTTGAATATGAACCAACCTTTACAGATTCCATCCTTTGCGGATCTTCATCCCGATTACTCAGCCCATCGGTTTCCTGTCGGCCCAACATTAAAATTCAAATAAACCCAAACCCAAAATAATTATTATTATATATAGATTATAGTTGATATGTAATAATTTATCCTATTACTCTCACATTTATGAATGTTTTATCTGTTTCTACAATTTGCTTCCTTTCTATTCTGGCGAGCCTTCAAGTCGTTGCATCCATCGAGCCTGTCCCCTTTCACAAAGTTGAAATGACAAGCGAATTTTGGAGACCACGCCTAATAACTCAACGAAAAGTACTGGTACCTTTTGCCTTTGAAAAAACCGAACCTGGGGTGGCTCATTTACAGGCTGCTGCAGATTACCTTAAGGGGAAAAAAGTGGACAACCATCGCCCACACCGGTTTATCGACTCTGACCTCTATAAAGTAATGGAAGGAGCTGCCTACTTAGCCCAATTACAAGATGACCCAGAACTTGAATCTCAATTCGATCGAATCGTGGAGGTAATTGCAGCCGCACAGGAACCGGACGGCTATCTTTACCCATCCCATACCACAAAGGTGGGGAGCGACAAAAACATGATGGGAAATAAGCCCTATACTTTCGTTGTGCATAGCCACGAGCTCTACAACATGGGCCATCTTTACGAAGCGGCAATAGCCTATTTTCAGGCAACCGGGAAAGATAAACTTTTAAAAGTAGCCGAGAAGAATGCTGTCCATGTAAACCGAGTCTTTTTTGAAGGAGATCCAAATTACAATAATGGAAAACCAATCCGGCAAGCCCCCGGACATCAGGAAATGGAATTGGCCTTGGTAAAATTATCGAATGTTACCGGCAAGAAACTTTATCTCGAAATGGCCGAAAAATTCCTCGAGATCCGTGGAAAAACTTATGTTCCTGATGGAGAAGGCGTCATGTCACCTACTTACGCCCAACAGCATGCTCCCTTGGAAAATCAAAGCGAGGCGGTCGGTCATGCGGTTCGGGCGACCTACTTATACGCGGCAATGGCTGACATCGCGGCGTTAAAACAAAAGAATTCTTACACCAAAGCTTTACACCGTATTTGGGCAGATATTACCGACACCCGGATGCACATAACTGGAGGATTGGGAGCCGTTCATGGAATTGAGGGTTTCGGCCCGCAGTATCTTTTACCCAATGCAGATGCCTTTAACGAAACCTGCGCCGCGGTAGGAAATGTACTCTTCAACTTCAGAATGTTTTTAGTTCATCAGGACGCAAAATACCTGGATGTGGCTGAAGTGTCCTTGCTTAACAATGTTTTGGCTGCGGTCAATTTGGAAGGGAATAAGTTCTTTTATGTAAATCCTTTGGAGGCGGACGGAAAGTATCCTTTCAATCATGGTACTGCCGGTCGTGCCCCTTGGTTTGGAACTGCATGTTGTCCGAGTAACATGGCCCGTCTTTTACCTCAGGTACAAGGGATGACCTATGCCCACAACGAAGAAAATCTTTATTTGGCGATGTATGCAGACACCTCCACAAGTTTAAAGATCGCCGGGACAGATTTAGCTATCAATCAAACAACGGACTACCCAAACGATGGGAAAATTAAGATTTCTCTTAATCCAAAAAAACCATCTAGCTTTAAGGTTCATCTTCGAATTCCCACCTGGGCAGGTAATCAGTTTGTACCTGGGAAACTTTATAAATATCTAAATCAAAAGAAAGAAAGTTGGAGCCTCACAGTCAACGGATCCAAGACCCAAACCACAGTCGAAAAGGGATTTGCGATCATCGAACGGAAATGGAAAAAAGGAGATCAAATAATCCTCGATCTCCCCATGCCTTTACGAATTAATCAATGTGACAAACGGGTGGAGGAAAACCATAACCGCCTTGCATTCACACGGGGGCCTTTCGTTTTATGTGCTGAAGAAATTGATAATGGTGGTGCGACCCAGCGCTTTTTTCTTGATCAAGAAAATGTGGAAACGAAATATAATTTAAGCAAAGTAAAACTTGAAAGTGGATCTTTTTCGCAAATCAAAACAATGGCTAATGCCGTTAATGAATCGGGAGGAGAGGAAGATAAAAGCCTATCCTTAATTCCCTATTATGCATGGAATAACCGTCAACCTGGATCCATGACCATTTGGTTCCCCACGACTCCAAAACTTGCCGTTTTTGATCCTCACAGACTTCCTAAGAAAAGTGTATTTTCTAATATCAAAGCTTCCCACACCTCCGACTTGGATACCGTGAGTGCAGTCGGAGATGGCAAGGAACCAAAGTGGTCGAGTGGAAAAAACGTGCCACGCTGGACCAGTCGGCCACAGCTTGGAAAGACCCAGTGGATTGAAGGACACTTTTCAGAATCGAAAAAGGTTCGCGATATCGGAGTCTATTGGATGCAGAATCAGCAGGATGTAAAATTTCCCAAGGAATGGTCCCTCGAGATCAGAAACAAAGGTCAGTGGAAACCTTTTGAATTATATGTTACGGACCGCTATGACAATCGGGCAAATCAGTACAATGTCGTTCACCCGGCTGCCCCGCTAACCTGCGATGCTATCCGGATCAACATGGTGCCTCAAGCAAATGCGGCAGTAGGGATTTTAGAGGTGCAGGTCGCATTTGAAAAATAGGTTTATTTTTACTTTTAGGTATGATCTTTAGGTCACTCCCAGTCCGGCTCTTTTTTTCCTGTTTGGCTCTGCTTTCAGTATGCTCAAATGTATTCGCAAAAGAAAGTTCTCTCTGCGATAAACTTGAGCAGTCTATTCAGGGAAGAAAGCACGGATTCCTAGCAGGTAACCTTGCCTATTATGTGGGAGGGTTCCATGCAAGTTGGGAATTAATAGAAGATGAAACCATTGGTCTTACCCATCCCTTTCACCATGATCTCCGAAGTCGTGGGGTTGGGTTGATCAATAGTCAACTTCCTGGAAGTGAACATACAGGCGTTGGAAATGACTACCGGGGCTGGGAATTCTACAAGGACACCCGAGTTCTGTACGGCACTGTCATTATTGGGGACAAGGTATATAAACACCCCGCCCCCACTCGAATGAGTTGGCGACCCGATAAAATGATTTGTGAGTATGAAATAAATGGAGTCACCATTCGCGAGGAAAAATTTATCAGCGCAAAAGACGCCGCTGCCTCAATCATCACATCCTCTGAGCCGATTACCCTCAGATTTGAAGGGCACAGTTTTTATGTTCGTCACAGCGTTTCTTCGAATGCCTCTGCTCGATACGACTCATCTACGAATTCGATCCTCATCCGCGAAGGAGGAACCGTTCGCTCCCTTCCCGACCCTGACCGACCTGAAAGAATTGGTCCCTGTGTTTATCAGGGGATGACCACTGCCCTCTCCTCCTCCAAGGACTTTTCTAAAACCCTGAAACTCGATCAGGATGACCGGGGCGTATGGAAATATTCTTTTGAAATTCCGTGCGACTCACATGGAGCTACTGTGTCTTGGTCCATGCACGACGATGAAAACACTGCCAAGAATACAGGTAGAGAAACCAGCCTTCTTGCAACGGCATTACTGAAAGAGAAAACGGTAGAGATGAATAATATTCTTGCTCAGGAAATCCCCCAGTTTCGCTGCAGTGATTCAAAATTTGAGGATATTTATTACTACCTTTGGTCTCTCCATATGATGTATTACATCAATGTACAAAAAGGGTGGGAAATGGAAAATCATACCCAGTCTGCGGTGAATAACTTCCTCGGTATTCACCGGTATGATGCCTGCTTTCAAATAAAAGTGGGGGCATGGGCACGGGATAAGCCGAGGTTTGCCTACGGTAATGTGTTAACCTGGAAACACTTGGTAGAGAATGGACGGTATCGGGAAACCAATGACGGTCATATTTTTCTCTCCGACAATAAGGGCGTTGGTTGGCACTCGGGTGCCTATGGTGGAGAATTAGCCGAACATGTCCTAGGGGCCTGGCAAATTTATCAACACACGGGCGATCGCGATTTTATACGCAAGTGCTACCAAAGATATTTCCGGAAAGTTTTCTGGAAGAACTTGGTTGGATTTGCCATGAATGACGCAGAAGTGGGAAAAGTCCTCGAAAAAATGGCTGTGATTTCTGGAAATAATTCAGATATCGACCATTGGAAAAAGCGAATCAACCAAGACCCAAAACACCTTCGACTCATGTTTGATCAACGCTGGGAAGCGAATGGACATAAAGATTATTTCATGGGTGGAAGAGATGGCATGCTTATGACCACCGCTTTTTGGGCTATGCGTTCCAAGCACTTCCCCCGCGAATATGCGGAAAGATTGATTCACTCATGGGCCTTAAATAAAGAACATGGATTCTTCGGTGAGTTCTTTCCCTTAGCGATGGCGAAAAAATCAATGAGTCTTTTCCACTCTGCGGACGATCAGTCCTTTGGCTATACCCCGGATACAGCCTACTTCACCTTAGATGGAATATTTCGCCAAGGATTTCCAAAAATTGCTTCCGATCTGACTCTTAATCACTTGGAAAATTATAACTTTCATAAGGAATGGGGAATTCCAGTGGCCCCGGAGGCTTATCGCCGTGACCTTGCCTTGTTTGGCGATCAATATTCCAATTTTAATGCCGGTAAAATCCTTCTTTTTATTGAAGGATTGGCTGGCTTATCCTATTCAATCCCAGACAATATATTTAAGGTTAAAGATTCCCTGCCCATCGGGTGGGACTGGATGGAATTCGATATTCCCATAGGTAATCAAGATGGTTGGACCCAAGTTCGATTCGAACGCAAAAAAGGTTTCCTGGGAGAGAAGAAAAAATCGATTACTGTTTCCAACTGCCCACTTCGGGTTCAATTTGAGCCTTGGCTGGATCAAAGTGAACTTTCCCGGGATCCTCAATTGAACGGAGCCACTTTTACCGAGCAAAATGCAACCCATCCTGACTACCTATCCTTTTTGGCCGATGAAAAGTCAGCCAAAACTTCAATTACTCTTTCTTTCAAATGATCTTTCAAAAAATTCGTCATTTGTTCCTTTTTTTTATTCCGTTTATTTTTTCCCTGTATGCGGAGAAACCAAATATTATTTTTGTATTGGCGGATGATTTGGGCTGGGCCGAATTGGGTTGCTATGGAAACACTTTTAATGAAACCCCCAACCTGGATAAGCTAGCCAAGCAAGGAGTCCGTTTCACCCATGCTTATGCAGCGGCACCTGTTTGTTCTCCTTACCGAGCCGCCCTGCTAACCGGTCAACACCCTGCCCGGGTGGGTATATTGGACTACCTCCGCCCAAATTCATCCAATGCCCTTCCGGTTAGCCAGATAACCCTTCCCCAAATCCTAAAACGCAATGGCTATAAGACAGCTATGGTGGGCAAGTGGCACCTGACTGGATATAAATATCAGGATGCACAATTTGAGGTGCGGCCAAAAGATCATGGATTCGATTGGAATATTGGAAGTGAGATTAAGGGCGTGGGGAATGGGGCCAATTTTTGGCCTTATGTATTTCGTACCCAGCCGATTCGATGGCTTGATATTCCAAATAATCGAATGGGGAAAGAAGAATACTTAACCGACCGCTTGAACCTGGAAGCAGTTGATTTCATCGAGCGAAATCAAGATAAGCCCTTCTTTCTCTACCTAAGCCACTATGCACCTCATACGATTTTAAATGGTCGGCCCGACCTCGTAAAAAAATATCGGGAAAAACACACGCCTGGAAAAACAGACAGAACAAACTGTTACCTTTGCAAGGATGCCGGTTTCTCGGGAGAAGACTGTGAACATTGGGCACAGGATCATAACCCACACCTGGCTGCGATGCTTGAAAGCATTGACCACGGGGTTGGACTCCTGATGAAAAAACTCGATTCTCTTGGCATTACAGAAAACACCATTTTCATTTTTTCGAGTGACAACGGAGGAGAAACCAATGTCACATCCAATGCCCCACTTCGTGGCGGCAAAAGCCAGTTATATGAGGGTGGCATTCGGGTTCCCCTAATCGTTCGCTGGCCCGATGGAAATATCCCGCGAGCCAAAACCTGTGCCCAACCGGTAGTCAACCATGACTTCTACCCCACCCTCCTTGAAGCAGCAGACATCGAACCCGATCCCAAGCAAAAACTGGATGGAGTATCCACCCTGGACACTTGGCGAAATCCATCTTCCGCTGTCTCGCGTAAATCCCTGCATTGGCACTACCCATTGGATCGGCCTCACTTTCTTGGCGGAATCTCCAGTGGTGCCATCCGCCATGGGAATTGGAAATTAATTGAATACTTTGATCCGAAGAAGTCTGAACAGTTTGAACTTTTTAATCTGAAAAATGATCCGTCGGAAAAAACAAATCTAGCAGGATCCAAATCGGAAGTTGTTCAAAAACTTTACCGTGACCTTCAGGTTTGGCGTGAAAAAATTGGTGCACAGATACCGTCCCGACCTTTGCTTACTCAGACACGAAATCTCCTCTTCGGTGAACATTTCTCAGAAGGTCAGGTCAGCAAGAATTGGTTTTTTCAAAAGGAATGGCAGGTGGAAGGTGGAGTTCTATTATGCAACCAAAAGGGAAATACAAATAAACGGATTTTTTACAAAGATCCAAATTTCCAGGATGCTTTGATACGATTTGATTTTCAATTTAATGGAGCCACAGATATTCGCTTAATCACGGGTTCAAATGGTAGTTACAAGACCGAACTCCATATTCAAAAAGACAATTTTTTTATTCAAACCGCACAAGACAAAAAAGGGACATGGTTTCCGACGAGACATGGCGAATGTGCTCACGATTTCAAAGAAGGCAAATGGTATACGATGACCATCGAATTTATCGATGATCATCTAGTTGCTCATCTCGACCACAAACACATGGTTTATGCAAAACACCCGATGATTAAAAAGCAACGGACTGATCTTGCCTTTCAGGTAGATCAGGCAGGAGCTTCCTTTGATAACCTGCAGGTTTTTCAAGTTGGGCAGCATCCTGAACAAAATAATAATCTTGATCTAATTCAAGAGAATGAGGCTCGTAATCGTAATCTGTTAAAACGCAGAAAGACCCTCGACGAGCAGTAAAGTATGAAAGTATATGTTCACAGAGATGATAAAAATTTCGGTCCCTACTCCGTTGCTCAGCTGAGGGAATACCTCAAGGCGAAAAACTTTACTGAGGATGATCTGGCCTGTTATGATGGAGCCAATTGGGTTAAGTTATCTTTGGTTCCCGGTATCTCTGAAAACCCCCTGCCCGCCCGAGAAGAACCCGAGCAGAAGGATAGGAATCCGGAGCGCACCCCATCCGTAAAGGTGCGGGCAACGCTTGAACAACAGACCGCCAAACCGGTTCCCAAAACCCGTAGAAAAATTTATGTTCTCAGCGGGGTGGCTTTAGTTTCAATTTCTTTGATCGGAGGTATTATCTACTTTTTTACAGGTGAAAAGACTGATTCAAGCACACCAACCACCGGTTCAAATAATGCAATTGAAGCTATTTCGTTGAGCGAAAAAAAACCTTCCGGAACCACCTCATTTGATCCGCGCCCGGCCGCTGAAAAAATCGACGAACTCCTGAATGCTCACTTAAAAAGTGAGAACCTGAACCCCAATCCTCTTATCAGTGACGGTCTATTCCTCCGACGAATTTACCTCTCGATCATCGGCCGTATTCCCACGATTTTAGAAGCAAATAATTTCCTCAATTCCACCTCCAAAAACAAACATTCAGAACTGATTCAAAAATTACTTTCAAATGATGCGGGCTACACGGCTCATCACTATCAATTTTGGGCGGATCTGCTGCGGATTCCCACGAATGTTGACTATACTCTTTATTATCGGGAATGGATCAAAAGCCAGATAAGAAACAACACTCCTTACGATGACCTCGTACACCAACTGGTAAGCGGGCATGGACTGATTTTTGACAACCCTGCCGCCGCCTACTATCTGCGTGATGCAGGTATGGCCCTCGACAATATGTCCAATTCAGTCCGTATCTTCCTGGGTACCCGTTTGGAATGTGCTCAGTGCCACGACCACCCCTTCGACAAATGGACCCAAATGGATTATTTCAAAATGGCTGCTTATACCTATGATTTTGATGTTCGTATGGGGGTGGCCAAAAATTCAAACCGTCAGCGGGTCTATCAGGATTTTGGAAAAAGAAAGAATGCTGCTTATAAGAAAGAGGCAGGTTTTGAAGACTTTCCCCATATTCATGATGAATCAAAAATCGACGAATGGCTTGGTCAGCCGTATGCACCGGGTTACCTAGAACGAAATAACCTCACCAAGGAACAATTCAAAGAAGCCGCAGTTCGGGCCATTGCGGCTCGAAAAAAAGTCGAAGATTTTGACAACCCGGTTTCTCAGTCTGTCAACATGCTTTATGGGCATATTTCTAATGTTCAGGTAAAGCACCATGACGACAAACCCCTCAAACTCCCTCACGATTACCAGTATGACAACGGTGCGCCCGAGGAGATTGTTAAACCCGGCACTATGTTTGGACCGGAAATCCCTCACCTTGAAGATCAGACGGAACGAAAAAATGCCTATGCAGACTGGTTAACCTCTCCCGAAAATCCTCGCTTCACCCGAGTGATTGTTAATCGGCTTTGGAAACGAGCGTTTGGTCACGGAATCTTTGAACCTGTGGACAACCTGACGGATCGAACCGAAATCAACCAACCAGCATTACTCCGTTTTCTTGAAAATTTAATGCAGGAACTTGATTACGACATCCGTGCTTTTCAAAATGTTCTCTTTCACACTGAACTTTTCCGCAGGGAAATGCATCTGGAAGATCATTCCCCGGGAATGAAATTTCATTTTGCCGGCCCGCTGTTAAAGCGAATGAGTGCCGAACAAATCTGGGATTCCATTACCGCGCTCATTCTACCTAATGTGGACTCTTATGCCCCAAATAGGAAACGGACCCAGGAACGGATTGCCCGAACGAAAGCAATTTACCAGAGCCTTGAAGGCAGACCTATTGAAGAAGTCTTGCCCAGAATAAGGGAAGCCGGTGCACAACGGCGGGAAATGAGGGCCGAACAGGTTGAATATGAGAAAAAAATCTCTTCCGCATATGCTCAATCCAATAATGAACTTGCCAAAAAATTGACGGATGAACTGAAAGTAAAAGTCCGTGCTATGGAAACAAAGAATCGCGAACTGGTCCTGGTTGACCTCAAGGACAACCAAGCAAACCCTGCGACGATGATGGGGAGCTCCATGGACACAACTACAATGGAAACCAGTGATCGAATATCGCAGGCACGACCCCGAAAAGCGCCGGGTAATCTGGATCCAAACGAACGCAGGCGGTGGGAGGACAGGGAGCGATTATCCCTACGTCATTTTCGGGATGTGGTCCGACAAATGGCTCGGGCGGTGGAATTGGAATCACCTGCCAAGCGTGGACATTTTTTACGGGACTTTGGCCAGTCAGACCGGGAGGTAATCGACAACTCTTCATCCAATGCATCGATTCCACAGGCTTTATATTTGCTCAATAGCCCCCTGAATCTAGCCATTCAAAACTCGAACGCATTTCTTGGTGGACTCTTAGCTGCACTGCAAACACCGGAGGATAAGATCGACCTCATTTATCGATCCATGCTTACTCGAAAACCAAACAGTTCTGAAATAGAAAGAGTTCTTTCAGACTATGAAACCCATGGGGAAGAAACCATCGAAGACCTCGTTTGGGCTCTGCTTAATTCTCGCCAATTTACATTTATACAATGATAAAATCTGATTTCAACCGCCGCCGTTTTCTCGAACTCGCTGCCGGAAGCTTTCTTGGGGTTTCCGCGAGCAATAGCTTTGGAGCTGCTGGTGGGAAAAGTGCTTTTCCACTACCCGCGGACCCAGCCAAACAACTCATCTACCTCTACATGGAGGGCGGGATGAGCCACATCGATACATTTGATCTAAAAACCAGCCACAAAAACCAAGGATCGACCAAACCGATCAATACAAATGTCGACGGTATCCGAGTATCAAGCCACCTCCCTAACTTGGCAAGGCATGCAGAAAAGTTATGCATCGTGAACTCACTCACCTCCACTGCAGGCGACCACGAAAAGGGAAATTATTTCATGCACACCAGTTACCAGCAGCGCGCTACCATTCGACATCCTGGAATTGGTTCTTGGTATCACAAATTAAAAGGGAAAATAAATCCCACCCTTCCCGCTTCAGTATTTATTGGAAGGGAAAGTCGGTTTCATGGAAGTGGTGGGTTTTTTGAACCCGAATTTGAGCCACTCGCAATCAACGAACCCAAATCCGGATTAAAATACGCAAAGGCATTGGTAGAAAAAACTCGCTTTGATAGGAGACTTAATTTGGCCAATGATATCGATGCGGAATTCCTCAAACGGTATCACTCAAAACCAATCCGGGCCTATGGTCATATGTATGCTGATGCGGTTCGCTTAATGGACAGTCCCGATCTTGCGGCTTTTGACATCCACCGAGAAGATGAAAAAATTAAATCTCGTTACGGGACCGAACCCTTCGGACAAGGCTGTCTGCTTGCCCGTCGCTTAATCGAACAAAATGTTCGCTCGGTTGAAGTCAGCTTTGGGGGCTGGGACACTCATCAAAATAACTTCACCTCCCTTCCCGAGCTCTGCCACATCATGGATCAGGCGGTGGCTGCCTTGCTCGATGACTTGAAACGTGTTGGAAAACTTGAAGACACCGTTGTAGTCTTAACTACTGAATTTGGACGTACTCCCCAAATCAACCAAAATGTGGGCCGAGACCACTATCCACAGGCATTTACTAGCGTACTCGCCGGAGGAGGATTTAAGGGTGGATATGTTCATGGCAAGACTTCCGAAGGTGCTGAAGAAGTGATTGAGGGCTCGATGACCATTCCTGATTTTAATGCAACCATTGCTCACGCCTTGGGGATTCCTGTCGATCATGTACTCTACAGCCCCACCGTTCGCCCCTTCACCGTTGCACACAAAGGAAAGCCTCAACTAGGTCTTCTTTCCTAGTAGAATAAAATTTTCTTAAGTTAGTACTGTAATTTGTGACTTCTCTAGGTTCACCTAGTTGCAGTTGCCAGTGACTGTAAGAATAACTAAATGTGAGCTATTGCTATGGATATAATTGAAAAAAATAAGACTCAAATGGTGCATCTTTCTGAAAATAGTGCTGAACTTTCTAAACAAATAGAGGCACTTGACTGGAATGAACTCAAATCCGCATTGAATGAATGCATCTTTCAAAAAGAAGAAGCAAGCTTACCCGCCGAATATGACCCAGCCTCTTATTTTCCCCTCGCACCCGAAAACGCCGAACAAAAAACACTCTATGACAAAGCATTTAAACATGGAGAGGTTCTAATTCGTAATGGAAAGACCGCCGCATTTACAGTCGCGGGCGGACAGGGTACCCGGCTTGGATATGATGGACCTAAGGGAACTTTACCGGTTAGCCCGATCAAAAAGAAACCGCTCTTTCAACTGTTCGCTGAACAGATACTTGGAATATCTAAAAAGTATGAGGTGACCATTCCATGGTACATTATGTGTAGCCCTTTGAATCTGAAAGCTACGACTGCACATTTTGAAGAAAAAAACTTTTACGGTCTCGGCAAAGAGAACATCAAATTCTTTGCCCAGGGCGTTATGCCGGCTACCGACTTCGAAGGAAACCTACTGCGTGCTTCTCAGGACAGTCTCGCCCTATCGCCCAACGGACACGGCGGTTCATTGAAAGCCTTGATTGATTCCGGTTCGGTTGCGGATATGGCCAAGAGGGGCATCGAGCATGTGTCCTATTTTCAAGTCGACAATCCATTAGTCAGTACGATCAACCCATTATTCATTGGATTACATGATCTTCAAAAATCTGACATGTCGAGCCGTTCACTAACCAAAACCGGGCCGTTTGAAAAACTGGGGAATTTCGTTTCGATCGGCGATAGGATTACCATTATTGAATACTCCGATCTCCCCGAGGAAAAGGCGCTCGAAAAAGAAGACGATGGGCGAATCAAATACCGTGCGGGAAGCCCTGCGATCCATATCTTACGCCGTGACTTTATCGAACAGTTTGCCAGTGGAGAAATTAAACTGCCCTACCATCGGGCAGAAAAAAAAGTCTCTTATATCGACGACAATGGAAACCTAATTAATCCAGACGAACCCAATGCCGTTAAATTTGAAACTTTCGTTTTTGATGCCCTCCCCCTTGCGAAAAACCCTTTAATCCTGGAAGCTGACCGGCTTGAAGAATTCTCTCCGGTAAAAAATATGAAAGGAGTGGATTCCCTGGAAAGTTCTCAATCCGATCAAAGTAAGCGGGCCAGACGCTGGATTGAAAAGGCCGGATACACTGTCAATGAAGAATCCACCGTTGAGATTAGTCCCCGTACCTTTCCTTCCACACACGATCTACAGGGTGCTAACCTGCAACAATACGACCTCGACTCGAAAATCATTTACTTGGGTGACGAAAAACGAACAGATCAATAAAAATGAGGCACCCTACCAAAAGAAGGACAAGCTTGCCTGCAGATAATCGTCGCGCTTTACCTGTTCTAGAAAACTGCCGGATTTGGGACTCACCAAAAAATTACTCTCTAAAGTCCATTTCCAATTTTCATTAATACGTCGAGTTGACTCAAGAAACGCATTATTTATTCGTCCAGTTTGGTGGTCAATGATACTTCCAACCAGTAATTCAAATCCATTTTCATCATTCAACGCCACCCGGGAACCCAGAAAGGTGGCATTATCCAATCCGCTCCCAGCAAGTTCTTTGCGATCGTCATAAAGGTATTCATAAAGAAAGCCCACATCCATGCCTCTGTGAACATTGGCAAAAGTGTATTCAAAACCGGTTACTGTAGCCCAGTAGTTTCCATGCAGATCACTGTGCTTGGATAAGACTTCGGCTTTGAGCAACCAGTCGCTAACCGTATACTGTATTTCGAGACTGGCCTGCCTGGCCAGTCCATAAACCGGCTCAAGTGCGGTTCCATCTGCATTCTTATACAATCGTGGTTCCCGGTCAGTTCCCTCGAAATAGGATAAAGCCCAATCCAGTTCATCTATATAGTGGGACCAGCGAAAAGCGGCATCGAGATGATTATTGCCACTACCGCTGAGATAGCTTGCGTTTTCCATATTTACAACCGGACTGCCTCGAAACCGGCCGTCAATTCCCGAAAAAGTCCGTTCTCGGAAATAAGGAAGAAGAAATATTTCAAAATTTCCAAATTCATTTACATAAGCGATATTGATCATGGGTTGTCCCAATTTATCTTCCCCGTCAGGACTCTCCACGAGGTCAGTCTGATTAATCACATCAACCAAATGCTGGCTCTCAGTCACTCCCCAGAAAACCTTACTTATCCCAACCCGAAGCTCAATCAGCTCCCAACTACCAAGGAAACTTAGTTCGCGAATATCAACATGGCTACGCTCTTTATCTAGACTGCTATAGCGCACAAAGGGTTCAAAAGTGAAAACCTTTCTGTCCTCATCCCATGCAACTACATATTCAGGTTGTAGGATAATTGATAGATCCACTCTATCATTGTTTTCATGTGCTCCCTCGTGAAAATAACCCCGGGTTTCAAAAGAGAGCTCACCGGAAAATTCCCCGCAAACTACTGTCGTTGCTAGCGACCAGCAAGCCAGGCACAGAATTACGATTTTTTGAAAGGTTAGCAATTTTATCGGGCCCTTTTCAGGGCATTCTGATCGAAATCCCGTTCGGTGAGATCCTGCTCGAATTTTATGTCACTCCAAATTAATTGAGTGCTCTTACCGGACTGATGATTAGTCATTTCCATCCGATTGGAGCGCCATTTTTTATTCGGATATTGCTTGTAGTCATTAAAGGTCAGGGTTTTAAGTTTTTCTCCTTTTCGGTCATAAAACTCAATCTTACCAATTCGCCAATTCGCTCCATCGACCCATACGACTTGTTTGGTGTAGCCAGACTTGGGATCCACCGGTACCCGTTCAATCACATGACCCTCCGATCCCAGCACCACTTCTTCACGAATGTATTCGTAGCTATACTTTTCCAATTCCTGACTTGATATGTCTTCATATGCAAATTCGCTTCCCATAAAAGGACCCGATTTGTTATTGGATGAAATGCGTTTCACCCGTTTCAAAGCAGGAAGAAAGAGCCATTGGTCATCCGGTTCAAGTGCGTGAGTGAAACTAAGAAATGCGGTTCCCTTCACATCACGGGGAGAGCTGAAAATAGTCAGTGACTTATCGCCATCTCCATCGACTTCGAGAGATTTAATGGTCATACGTCGGGTGGACTCCTGTCCCTGCTTGTTTCGTAAAGTCATGGTCGCTTCGGAGACCTGATTAACAAAGCCCTGATCTTCCTGATCGATTTGTCGGGCCACCCATAGCCCTCTTTCCTTCTCTGGAACGGTCTCCTGTCCCAAAACTCCGGTACCTGAAAAAGAAAAGACCACAAGGGCGAGGATAGTGTTTAACTGAAATAATTTCATTGCCTGTTCGATTTTGATTGTTTGTTCGAAATTGTTTTTTTACCCCCGCTAAAGCTTAAGACGGCGGGAAGGAGGGTAAAGTCAATCAAAAGAGCCAGGGCAATCGTCAGGGCAGAAAGTGCACCCAAAATATAATTCATCTTAAATTCTGACAACATCAGCACTGCAAACCCGATTACTAAGATTATGCTGGTCACGACCAAGGCACCTCCGACATTCTCGAAAGCATATTGAACCGATTCATCCACCCCAAGCCCCTTCTCTCGTCTGGCTAAATTGAACTTGCTCAGAAAATGAACCGAATCATCCACCACTATCCCCAAAGTGACTGATCCCACGATCGCAATAGTAAACCCCGCCTCGCCCACAAATATTGACCATACGCCGTACCCCAGGATGATTGGGACCAGGTTAGGAATAAGAGAAAGAAGTCCGTATTTCACGCTCCCCAAAGCCACGATCATAACCACGGTAATTAATCCAAAGGCCAGAAGCGTACCTTTAAGCATGGCGACCACATTACGATGTGAAATATGGCTGAACATAATAACCGGGGAACTTGCGAGTGTGTGCATACTTTCCGGACAATTCTCCTTCAGCCAATTCTCAGCCCTGGTCACTATTTCAATTATTTCCGAAGTGGTCACAAATCCAAGATTGGCCGTCAGCCTCGTGGAGGATTTATCAACATCGACCTGGTTATTTAAATCCAATCCATACGGCAAACTCATTTCATAAAGCAAAAGATATTGAGCGGCGAGATCACGGGCTTCCGGAAGTTTGTAATAAGATTCCTCATCCGCATGCATATTCTTATTCAGCCTTTTGAATACATCTGTGATACTGTTTACATGGGTGACCATACGCTCATTACGCAAAAAATTGGCAAATTCTTCCACTTTTTTCAGGAAAGCGGGGCCTGCGATACCCTGCGACTCTCCCGAACTGAGATCAAAATTAATTTGATAAATCCCGGTTAGGTTTTTCATGGTGTAGTCCGAATCGATTCGGAAATTATTGTCCTCCGAGAAGTATCCAATAAACTCATCATTCAATTCAATCTTGGGAATCTGTAAGCCGATCAGGATAGTCGCGATCGAACTGATCATTACAATTGATTTTCTTCGACCAGTTACCCATGAACCAACATGGGTGCCCCATGGGTTAGAAATTTTATTGGATTTCCTCACTTTCAGGGGGAGGAGCGTTATCATTGCCGGTAAAACGGTAACCGATAAGATAAAAGCCATGGCTACCCCCACCGAGGTTATGTTACCCAAATCATGAAAAGGGGGAGTGTCCGAAAAATTGAGGGATAAAAATCCCACAATTGTGGTGGCACTGGTAAGAAAAACCGGTTTCAGGTTTACCCGCAAACCCTCCACGACCGCATCACGCTTGGTATTTCCCTTTTGCAGAACCACCAGAATGGATTTCAAAATATGAATCGAATCTGCAATCGCCAGGGTCATAATTACCACCGGAGCGATGGAAGAGGGCGGCGTGATTGGCGTTCCCATCCAACCCGCGAAACCCATACCGCCAATGATAGATAACAGCATTACAATAAAAGTGGCAAAGACCGCTGATATCGAACGAAGAAGAACAAACATTATTAAGATTATTACACCATACATCGCAGGAGTCAGTGTGGTCATATCCTTTACGCCCGCTTCATTGAAAGCATTGTTCAACATCGTGTCTCCGGAAAGATGCACTTCATGTCCGGGGTACTTTTTCTTAAACTCATCCACAAGCTTACGTGCCTCCGCCACTGCCTCGGGAATTTCCATTGAATGCTTACCCGGGAAGGTCATAAACACATTGACCGAGGTAACACTCGCATCCGCATTGATTGATAATCCATTGAGCAAAGGTTCGTTTAATGCAATCTCCCTTAACTTTTCATAGGGCACCTTATTTTTAAGATCCGATAATTCTTCCGGAGTAACCAGATCCTTGACAATTAAATCATCCCCTTCCGCATAGGTGTGCTGAAAGTTGGTAATTGAATCTACCCTCCTTGAATAAGGTAACTGCCATGCCTGTTCGGTTAAAAAATGAATACCAGACAATGTATTCTTTTTAAACACATTTCCATCCTTGGGGGTAATGACAAATAATGCAGAATCGTCTTTGCTGTATACATTTTGTAACTTTTCGAAGGCCAAGCGTTGGGGATTGTCCTCCCCAAAAAAATAACGGTAGTCACTGCTTATGGTTATAAACTGTCCGCCGTAGCCAAGCCCCAAGGCTAAAAGAACTCCGCATGTAATAAAAACAATTGGATATTGAGTTACCCATTCCGCCCACCGTTTAGAAAATGTCTCTTTTTTCATGCCTTTAAGACACAAGGCAGATAATCCTCCACCGCGATTATATTAACTGTCTTGTCAAAGAATTGAAGGGGATTAGGGTAGAGCGAATTCAGTTTTGCAGACATTGTGTTAGTGAATCATCATATTTGGTCTTTAATTTCGACCCAACCTACGCGGATGTAGGGACGGGTCAAATTGAATAAACATCATTCATGAAAGAAAAACTTTTCCAACCCATTGAGTTGCCAGACTTTCAAAATAATCTAATAAAATATTTATGTCTAAATTTTTCCTCACTTCTCTACTTTACCTACTCTGTTCGAGCCTTAGCTTTGCCCAAAAGATCGAGCCTACCTACGGTCAGGTCTCCTACGGTCCACATCAAGACATGACCCTGAACTTTTGGAAAGTTGAATCCAAAAAACCGACCCCTCTTCTTGTCCATATTCATGGAGGAGGCTGGCTTGGTGGAAAAAAGAATGAAACTGCCAACCCAAATGAATTAAAAAAGGGATACAGCTTTGCATCGATCGATTATCGCCTGGCCGGAGTTAAACTATTACCTGCTGCCGTACACGATGCTGCCCGGGCCATTCAATTTCTCAGGACTAAGGCTAAAGAATGGAATTTTGATCCGAATCGCATTGCCGTAATTGGCGGTTCAGCTGGAGCGGCATCCAGCCTTTGGCTTGCCTATCATGATGATATGGCCAATCCGAAGAGTGATGATCCGGTCCTTCGCCAATCATCACGTGTTTGCGGTGCCGTTGCGATGGGCGGACAAACTACTCTCGATCCGTTTCTTTTGGAAAAGAAAATCGGTCTTGCCTGTATCCGACATCCGATGATTTGGAAGACAGTCGGGGCAGAAAGCCATGAGCATCTGATGAAAAACTGGAATCAATACAAAGACCTTTCCCTTGAATGCTCCCCTCTCACTCATGTAACCAAGCACGATCCCCCCGTTTTTCTTAATTATGGAAAACCCGCACCGATTCCCGTTATTAAAGGAGATGGTATCCATCACGCTGGATTTGGGCGTTTACTCAAAGAGAAATGTCAAGCGGTCGGAATACCCTGCTATTTGCAGGTCAAAGATCATGAGGTACCACCAATTAATAAAGACGATTTTATTAAAAAGATTTTTTCCATAGACAAAAAATAACCTTAAACTTTTTACAAAACATACAAGTATCCTGAAATTTTACACTTCTCCCAAACAAGAAATTATTAAAAGTTTTAAACCTCTCAATTTATAACAATTTGTAAGAAAGTTGTATTTGCTTACAATTATTTCACTAAACTAACATGAAACATCTTCTCCCACCTACTCTCGCATGCCTGCTATTAGCGGTTTCAACGCTTTGTACCCACGCACAAAAATCCCCTTCGCAAAACTTGGTAGTAGATGATTCAACTGGTTTGTCTGTTCCTCCCGGGTTTGAAGTCGACCTTGTTTATAAAGTAGACAAAAAAAAGTATGGTTCATGGATTTCGATGACTTTTGACAAACAAGGTCGTTTAGTTGTTTCAGATCAATACAAAGCTGGCACTTTTCTCATCGATTTACCGCAAGTCGGACAAATTCTCACTGATTCTGGAATTAAAAAGCTTCCTTTCGATAGTGGACAGTGGGGAATGCTCTTTGCTTTTGATCATTTGTACATGGTATCTCAAAGTAAAGTGGTTCGCGTTCCCGTTTTGAAAAATGGGGAATTCGGCAAAGAAGAAAAACTCTTCCAACTATATGGTGGTAGCGAACACGGACCACACTCCTTAATCGTTACAGAAGATGGCAAAGGTCTCTATTTAGTAGCCGGAAATTTCGCTCGCACCCCGAGCTTTGAGAAATCAAGGATTCGCACGAATTGGAAAGATGATATTCTGTTAGAAAATTATGCCTATGGACATAACGGGAACGGAAAAGCTCCAGGCGGATGGGTTTTGAAATTTAATCCAGATGGCTCGGATAGAGAAATTATTAACATGGGATACCGCAATCCATGCGATTTTGCCCTCAACAGAGATGGTGAAATGTTTATTTATGATGCTGATATGGAATGGGACATGGGAACGCCTTGGTACCGTCCTACCCGAATTAACCACGGCGTATCCGGTGGAGAAAGTGGTTGGAGGGCCACATCTAAAAAGTGGAGGAAATATTTCCCTGATACAATTGGATCGGTTGTCGATGTGGGTCCAGGTAGTCCGACGGGAGTAATTTCAGGCATCAACGCCAAATTCCCAACTCAATATAGGGATGCAATTTTTCTTTGTGACTGGACATTCGCTACAATCTATTCTCTTCACTTAACCCCTGAAGGTTCTTCCTACAGTGGAGAAACTCGTACCTTTTTGACCAATTTGAATGGCTCCCTCCCCCTTACCGACGTCGATGTAGGCCCAGATGGTCACATGTATTTCTGCGTAGGAGGAAGGAAGGGACAGTCCTACCTCTACCGCATTCGATATACTGGAAGCGACTCTACTACGCTCTCCAAATTAGACACTACAAGCGAGCATGCGAAAGCAAGAAAAACCCGCCATATGCTCGAGTCCTTTCATGGGGGTCCCAACCCCAAAGCTGTTGAAACGGCATGGCCTTATTTAAAAAGCAAAGACTATCACCTTCGCTATGCAGCTCGTATCGCGATTGAGTGGCAACACCCAAAAAGCTGGGCAAGTAAAGCTTACGATGAAAGTAATGACCTTGCCGCAATTCATGCACTTTTGGGTCTGGCTCGTTGTGACCAACCAGAAAGTATGCAAGCCAGTATCAATCGTCTGCTACAGGTAAATTTCTCGAAGCTAAATAAAACAGATAAGCTTGCACTTCTCCGGACTTACTCAGTGATCATGAGCCGAGCTGGGATACCAAGCCAATCTCAAATTAATGCCATTGGTAAGCAGCTTGATATGCACTTCCCTGCAAATGACGATAACTTGAATGAGGAATTATGCCGACTGTTGTGTCATCTCCAGCATCCTTCAGTTGTGAGCAAAACTATTGCTTTAATGAAGACAACGAAAGCAGTAGCTCCCGACTTCGATCCCGAGGTGATGAAGCGGGGAAGTAACTACGGTAAAAAAATCCTCAGCACCATGGACAAAAGTGTGGCTCCTAATATTTTAAACATCCACTTTCTTTTCTGCCTCAAAGATGTATCAACAGGTTGGACCATGGAAGAACGGAAATCTTACCTTGGCGAACTGAAGGAATTACTCACAAAGAAAGGCGGACATTACTTCTCAGGCTATTTACAAAAAATTCGGGAGTCCGCCATCGCTAATGTTCCTGAAAAGGACAGGTTAGCCCTTCAGTATTTAACTGGAGAAATTAAAGGTATCGACCTTGCAAAGCTTCCCCGTGCAAAAGGCCCTGGAGTCGCATGGACGGTTGATTCTGCTCTCAACACGTTAAACGAGGAACCACTTGCTGGACGTAGTCATGCAAACGGGAAAAAAATGTTTTCCGCCGGGCTTTGCATCGCCTGCCATCGCTTTGGTAATGAAGGAGGTGGAGTGGGTCCCGATCTTACCCACCTAGCCAAACGGAGTGACTACAAATCCATGCTCGAATCTACCATTCACCCCAACATGGTGGTATCCAATCAATTTGAACAGCATGAGCTTACCATGAAGGATGGTTCTCTTGTAATCGGAAAAATTGTTTCCGAAGAAAAAGACCACTATTCCTTGGTGCAATCTGGTCTCCAACCACTGAACCTTACCAAATTTGAGAAATCCAAAGTGGCATCCAAAAAGGGGTCGAAAATTTCGATGATGCCAGGTGGATTAATTAATTCAATGAACGCCAATGAGTTAAAGGATTTGATCGCCTATTTTGTATCCGCGGGTGATCCCAAACATAAGGTCTTCCGGTCCACAAAGAAATTAGCAATTGAACTTATCAATGCAGTATATGGACAAGAGGGAAACCCCGAAAAACAAATAGGTGTAAAATCCATTATACAAAATAAAATTAATCAAATGGAGTATGAGTTCGTGATGAACAACGAAGTTGCCGGAAAAGACCCGGCAAACGGAGTAGTTAAGATATTGGAACTTACCTACAAGCTTGATGGAAAAACTCACACCAAAAAAGTTCGCGAGAATCAAAGCCTTTCCTTCTTCGAATAATTAATCAACTTAAACAAACTCATTGATAATTTTAATGTTCACATGAATGTAATTGAAGCCATCTCATCCCGACGATCCGTCAAAAATTTCGACCCAAACCATGAAATTCCTGATAGTGATTTAAAGGAACTTATTCGACTAACCAAGCTTGCTCCTTCCTCATTCAATATTCAAAACTATCGATTATTGGTTGTACGGGATAAAGAACTTCGAAAACAAATTAGGAGCTTCGCCTGGGACCAACCTCATGTTACTGATGCAAGCGTGTTATTTATCATCTGTGCAGATCTTCAGTCTCACGAAGAAGATCCGTCCACTTTTTGGTCTCATGCCCCGCAGGAAGTCCAGGATATGCTGGGACCGATGATTCGATCTTTTTACGAAGGTAATGAACAACTTATTCGGGACGAAGCAATCCGTTCATCGGCTCTTGCGGGCATGACCCTTATGCTCTCTGCAAAAGGTCTTGGCTATGACAGTTGCCCGATGGTCGGATTCGATGCTGATAAAGTTTCCAAATTAATTAATTTACCACAAAACTATATTCTTAGCTTTATGGTTCCGGTAGGAAAACAAACAAAAACAGGCTGGGAACGAGGTGAGCGGTTGCCCGATGAAAAAGTGGTAGCTTACGATCGCTTCTAAGTTTTTTAGCCTAACAGTTCTAAGCGTTTCTCCATAACCAACAGAATTGGTACTGTTGGTTAGACGAATTATTACCTCTTTAAAGGTTTTTAGTTTTGTGATTTTGGCTAGAAAATATTGAATTGTAAGCTTAACCATAAATATACTCCAGTTTTACACATGAAGAAAGTTAACTTCTCCCTTCTAGCCCTAATCATCCCATTTTTTCTATCTTTTGGAAAATACAGCATTCCGCCTGTACAAGCATCGGTAAAGGATGCATCCACTGCTTTGAATGTTCCCCCTGGCTTTGAAGTAGACCTAATTTACGAAGTTGATAGGAAAAAATTTGGCTCTTGGATCTCCATGGCCTTTGATAAAAAGGGGCGACTCACGGTTTCAGATCAGCAAAAGGCAGGGACTTTCCTTGTGGAAATCCCCAAGCCAGGACAAAAATTCGACGAAACAAAGATTAAGAAACTCAGTGTTGAATCTTCAGTCTATGGTATGCTTTACGCCTTTGATCATCTTTACATGATGGGGAATCGGAAATTAACCCGAGCCAAGGTTTTGCCAGACGGTAGTCTTGGACCAGTAGAATTCATGGCTGAAATGGCTGGCGGTGGCGAACATGGACCCCACTCGATCATTATTTCACCCGATGGAAAAAGTATTTATGTTATCGCAGGAAACGCAACCAAGCCTCCAGAATTTATCAATTCAAGAATCCCCACTAATTGGAAAGATGATGTGCTCCTTGAAAATTATGCTTATGGACATATGGCACAGGGCAAAGCACCTGGTGGATGGGTCATGAAAATGAGCCCAGATGGAAAAAATCGGGAAATAATAACCATGGGATTTCGAAACCCATGTGATTTTGCATTGAATCGGGACGGTGAACTATTCGTTTATGATGCCGATATGGAATATGATATAGGTTCCCCATGGTATCGACCGACTCGAATTAATCATGGCATATCCGGGGGTGACAGTGGGTGGCGGGCTACTTCCAAAAAATGGAGAGACTACTTTCCTGATACGGTGGGTTCAGTAGTTGATGTAGGGCCTGGTTCACCCACTGGAGTAATCGCAGGAATCAATGCTAATTTCCCCACGCATTATCGGGATGCACTCTTTATTTGTGATTGGACATTCGCGACGATGTATTCCATCCACCTTAAACCGAGCGGATCAACTTATATCGGTGAGAAAAGGGAATTTGTATCTAATTCAGACGGATCACTTGCACTTACAGATGTGGTGATTGGACCGGACGGTAATATGTACTTTTGCGTGGGAGGACGGGGTGGTCAATCCTACCTCTATCGTATTACCTACACAGGTTCCGAATCTACCGAGCTATCCCAGCTCGATACCACAAGCAAACATGCCAAAGCCCGAGCGACCCGTCGCAAACTGGAATCATTTCATGGTAGTGCCAATAAGGAAGCATTAGCAGTTGCATGGCCTCACCTCGGAAGCGAAGATTATCATATCCGCTACGCGGCTCGTATTGCAATCGAGTGGCAAAGTCCGAAATCGTGGGCACAGAAAGCTTATTCCGAAAAGAATGATGTAGCCGCAATCCACGCATTACTAGGTTTGGCTCGCTCCGATTATGAAGGCAGTCTCAAGCCCAGTGTTGAACGTCTCCTCAAAATAGATTTCAAGGAATTAGACAAAAGCGGGCAACTTGCCTTACTCCGAACATATTCAGTTATAATGAGCCGAGCCGGCATGCCTGAAAGAATCCAAGCCCACGCGATTGGAGAACAGTTGGATCTATTTTTCCCATCCAATGACAACAATTTGAATGAAGAACTTTGCCGAGTACTTTGTTACCTCGATCATCCTTCAGTGGTTCGAAAAACAGTAGCATTGATGAAAACAACCAAGGCAAAGATTCCTAATTTTGATACCGATATCATGAAGCGTAATAAGCATTATGGTAGCCGGATTCTCAGCACAATGGATGCGGATGCTACTCCCAACATTCTCAACATTCATTTACTATTTTGCTTAAAGGGTGTGCAGGTTGGATGGACCATGGAAGATCGAAAGGCGTACCTCGGTGAGTTACAAAACCTCATGACTAAAAAGGGAGGTAACATGTTTACTGGCTATATTCAAAAAATCCGGGAATCTGCTATTGCTTCAGTTCCAGATAAAGATCGCATTTCATTACAATATCTCATGGGCGAAGTGAAGAGCGTTGATCTTGCCAAACTACCAAAAGCTAAAGGTCCTGGCGTAGCATGGACGGTCGACTCAGGACTGAAGGTACTCAATGAAGAACCCTTAGCCGGACGAAGTTTTGCTAATGGCCAAAAAATGTTTTCTGCAGGATTGTGTGTAGCTTGTCACAGATTTGGGAATGAAGGAGGGGGCGTCGGTCCGGACCTAACCAATTTGGCCAAGCGCAGCGATTACAAGTCCATTCTCGAATCAACGATTCATCCCAACATGGTTGTCTCGGAACAATTCGAACAGCATGAATTAAAAATGAAAGATGGTTCAATAACAATGGGAAGAGTTGTCACTGAAGAAGATGGCGAGTATGGCCTCGTTCAATCCGGACTTCAGCCACTTAATCTCACTAAAATCAAGAAATCCAAAGTGGCATCAAAAAATGGCTCTTCAATATCAATGATGCCAGGGGGGCTTATTAATTCAATGAATGCAGAAGAGCTTAAAGATTTAATTGCATATTTTGTTTCAGCCGGAGACCGCAAACATAAAGTTTTCCGATCCCTTAAAAAACTCAAAGTTGAACTCATAAGTGCGCTTTATGGAGAGGATGGAAATCCTAAACGCCAAATGGATATTAAAAGTAAAATACAGAAAGAACTCGATCGCATGCAGTATGATTTTAGTATGACCAACAAACTAGCCGGAAAAGATCCAGCAGGTGGAGTCGTAAAAACACTCAACTTAAAATATAAACTGAACGGAAAAACCTACTCCAAAAAAATAAGGGAAAATGGTGCGGTCTCCTTTAATGATTAAACTCGAAGAACTGAGTCATTATTTCCCCCTTTGGTTGATGTTCAAGCCAGCCTGCAGTTTTGCTTTTAAGAATTAAGATTCAAATCTTGCTCCTTTAGTAAAAAAATTTTGCTCCGAAAGATAAATTTCAGCGGTGTTTTCTCGAATAATAATTGGTGATTAGCACTTACTATCAGAACACTTAAAAGTGCTAGCTTCTAAGGAACTTCCTAGAGAAAATTGAAAGACAAAGGAAAGAAATATGACAGCTTTAAATTGGTTTCAGGAATCTTTTGTAAGCAACATTCTCGGTTTCATCAAAATAATCGTATCCTGTTTTCACAAGAAAACTTTCAAATAATGCCCTATCCCCTTCCGGAACTTGCATGCCCACCAATACTCGGCCATATGCCGAACCATGGTTTCGGTAGTGAAAAAGGGAAATATTCCACATCGGATCCATATGCTTAAGAAAATCCACCAATGCTCCCGGCCTTTCTGGAAATTGAAAGCGATATAGTCTTTCATTTTCTATTTGAGAAGACACTCGGCCTCCCACCATGTGACGAACATGTAATTTCGCGACATCGTTATCACTCATGTCTTCCACTACATAACCCCGGCGTACGAGCTGATCGAGCAGTTCTGAACGGTTTGATTCACCATGCGGGAAGCCAACACCAACAAAAACCTGTGCATTCTCAACATTCGCATAGCGATAATTAAACTCGGTAACCATAAGATTACCGAGTGACTCACAAAATCGTAAAAATGCTCCCGGTACTTCAGGAATTCCAACGGATAGTAACATCTCTCTTTTCGCTCCAATCTCTGTTCTTTCTGCGATATGCTGAAGGCGGTCAAAATTCATATTTGCCCCACAATTTACCACCACGAATTTTTTATTTTCTACTGGATTAGATTGAAGATATTTTTTCATTCCCGCAACCCCCAGTGCACCCGCTGGTTCCTGGATAGTTCGATTTTCATCGTAAATATCTTTGATTGCGGCACAGATTTCATCAATTGAAACTGTGATTACCTCATCAACCTGGTCTTTAATTAATTCGAAAGGTAATTTTCCAATCTGTTTCACTGCAACTCCGTCCGCGAAAATTCCTACACTATCTAGAACTACTCGCTTGCCGGCTTTCATTGCAGCCTTTAGGCAAGATGACTCTTCCGACTCAATCCCGATTACCTTAATTTTTGGATACAACTCCTTAATATAAGTTACAATTCCAGCAAGAAGCCCTCCCCCTCCCACTGCCACAAAAATTGCCTCTATTGTATCTCCCATTTGGGAGATGATTTCCTTGGCAATGGTACCCTGCCCGGCAATGACATCTGGGTCATCGAAGGGATGAATAAATTCGTAGCCCTCCTCCTCGGCTAGTCTAAGGGAGAGTTTGAGGGCATCATCATAATTATCTCCGTGAAGAACAACCTCAGCACCCAGAGTTTTGACTGCCTGCACTTTAATCTCGGGGGTGGTCACTGGCATAATAATGAGTGCCTTGATACCGAGTTCCCTTGAACCTAAGGCAACACCCTGGGCATGATTTCCCGCGGAGGCAGTAATTACACCCTTTTGTCTTTGATTAGCGGAGAGTAGATTTAACTTGTGAAAAGCTCCTCTTATCTTAAATGAAAAAACGGGTTGTAAGTCTTCACGCTTGAAAAAGATCTTGTTTTTCAAGCGAGCAGAAAGTGAATCCGCACATTCAATTGGACTGCAAACCGCCAATTCATAAATACTTGTTGTTTCGATACCATTTAGAATATCTCTCTTTAAATCACTTAACTGTACGCTCATTTATGGATCTTATATACCCTTTTGAAGTTTAGAGAAAACCTAAACATAGTAGTGAAAATGAATGATTAACTTACTGCACACAACATTGAACATGCCGGTTGAGTATTCCAATTTTATTTCATGGAATTCAACCACATGTTCCTAGAGCCAATACCTCACCATAGAGAGAATTTCATGAAAATTAAAACATATTTAAAAAAGAAAGTTAATTTACACCTCTTACGCAACCAAAGCGGGTATTATTGGCAAAAGACAGAAATTTGAAATGCTTGTGGGGAGCGGACCTACAACCTAAACAATAATTCCAGCGGAAAAGAAAAGGGCCTATCTATCACCAATTATCGCCTCAATTTAATATAAAAAAAGAGAAATAAAAGGACACTTGCAGCAAGACCAACCAATGGCGTTTCAATCCCACTTACGAACCGTTCCTCCCAAATGACTTGAGTTTGCGTCCCTAGTTCAGGCATTCCTTCAACAATTGGAATTTCAATTCTTTTCGCAACACTGGTTTGCCAAAATGCTATTTTCCATCCATCCCTACCCCAAATATAAGTACCAAGGGCAAGAGGAAGAAAGGAGAGTAATAATATGATACTTTTCATTTTTTAAAAATAGGAATCAATTTTAATAAATATTTCCATAATTATTATGATCATCAATTCTGGAAAGTTCCGATCATGAGTGATCTTAATGATGACTATTTCTTATCCGGCTTTACTGTAATCATGTATATTCCAAGAGAACATAGACTACTGCAAGTCAGGATCATTAAAGGAGCATCCCAACCTCTTCTCGAGAAAATTTTGCTCGTGAAATAATCAAAGTCGCTTCCAGTAATGTAGGTAAAGGAACCCTGATAGGTTAAGAAAAAGACAGAGATTAAAAAAATGGAAAGATTAATGAAAATAATTCCAAGAACAATTCTTTTTCGGTGTTCATTATTCATCATAGGCTTCTTTATAGAAAACCATCTTTTAGAATCTGAAGATATTTACAACAGAAAATAAAAAAGCACACTTACTCGAAAATAAGTGTGCTTGATTGAACCCAATTTGACCGGTTCAGAATTTTAAAATTGAATTACTCAATATTGGCTCCAACAACAGACGCCATTTGCATCATATTAATGGTTTCACCTTCTTTTAAATTTCTTAAATCTGTTACCTTACCACTCTTGCTTGTTGCATTAGTGTTCTTGAAAACAGTCAAAAGTTTTGCATCCGCAACGATGAATTTACCTGCGTTTTCAGGCTTTCCATTTTCAGTTTTCGTCTGGAGTTGGTTTGATTTAATGTAAGCCCAGAGTTTCTGTGTAATTTCTGTACGGGGAAGTTCAGTATCACCCAAGAATGAGGCTAAGTCGCTTTTTAATTTTACTGGTTTGTTAAGTCCTTTTGGTTCTGCCATTTTAATTCCTTATTGTTTAAGTTTTAATAAAAGATGATTGTTCATCAAAATGAATAATTCTGAATTCTGTTCTATTTAACCCTAAACACAATCTAATTTAAAGAATTGTGAACAACTCCTTTGATTTAATCCCGAGTAAAACCAACTTCATTATGCCGATTATTCTGGGCCAAGTAGCACTTTGACCCCAAATAGAAGCAAAATCTATTTCTCACTATTAATTTTGGGTAATTACGCCCTCAGTAATAGTCCAAAACGAAATCATCCGATCTTTGTTCTATACTAGAAAAATTACTCTAAAGAGTTAATTTTTATAGAACGAAACCAAACGGGCTGGCCATGATACTGAAGTCCAAAGTGTCCATTCTTCGGAAGATCCTTCAACGCAATCTTAAACTTATTTTTGGAACCGTCTGGGTTTTTGTTGGGTTCTTTCCAGTCATCAATATTTACATCGATTACTTTTTTCCCATTCACTTTAGCCTGTATACTCGATCCCTTGCATGTCAGTTCCATCCTATTCCATTCCCCATCCGGCTTACCAACCGCAACCCTTGCTTCCTTTGCATCGTAGAGGGATCCCACAATGTGTTTCCCACTGTATAGTCCAGGAGAAGCAATCTGAATTTCAAATCCTCCCTGCACTGCATTCTTAGGGTCTGTACGGAAAAATAATCCACTGTTTGCTTTTTCAGAAGTCTTATATTCCAGGGAAATGGTAAAGTCGCTAAATTTACCCTTTGACCAAATTATTCCACCCGGTGTTTCGGAGGGAGTAAGAATCCCATTTTTAAGAGTCCAGTTTTTATTCAGACTAATCTGCTTGGGCGATAATAAATTAATTGCTTTGCCACCAAAGAGTGAAAAACCAGAGAAACCTAACAATAGAATGATTGGAAGAACGAGTAATTTTTGTTTTTTCATAAGTATTTTAGTAAATGTATAATCTAGTTAATTGTCTATAAACATATCAACAGCTATCCAAAATCATATTCCTCTTAGTTAGTCGAATGCTGAATTATAAATTCCATCAATTCCTTTGATTTAAAAAAATCGTCGCCGACTTGGTGTCCCTTTCCCGGCACGACCTTTACTTCAGCTCCTCCCCCTAACTTCGTATATCGATTGATCACAATCTCAGTATTATCTTCAAGTGGAACGATCCGGTCGGAATCTCCATGCACCATAAACAAAGGCACTTTTGCTTGAGCCAACCCTTCTAGTTGATGGATCGGGTTATGGAGATCAACCGTTTTTAAAAAGGTATCTTGATCCATTTCAAAATCGGCTAAAGTGGAGCTTAAATTTCGGGTCATCGGCCAACTCTTCAAATTCAAAACCGGATAAATTCCTGCAAAGGCTTTTACCTTATTTGGATTCTTGACCGCCCAACTTAGCATCATAAGTCCGCCTCGGCTTTGCCCAAGCAATATGGGTTTCTTTGAATATCCACGATCGACCATTTCATTATAAAACTTTGTAAAGCGGCCCACGCTTTTGGGGGATCCACGCACTTCTCCCTGGTCACAGCCCGCAAAACTAATTGCCTTTTCAAGAAGTTTGTCGATATACCAACTGTGCGACGTATCGGGGTGAGCAGGTAAAGTGGGGGCATACCAGACCCAGGGTTTATTTTGATTGCTAGAATTAGCATCCAATACAAAACATTTTGAGGAACCAACCCAAAATTCCACTGGCTCATATTCAAGGCGGTGCCCATATGTAAGGAAAGAGGAAAAAGAAAGAACGAGTAAGCAAATAAATTTCATTATTTCACCCTCTTAGTTTTGAATCTTTTGATTCTTAAAGGTTTTCCAGTTTCCAGGCTCCCCCACTTCAACTCGATAACTACGCATCTCAAAAACTTTAGGACGGTATGTACCCGTTGTCACTCGCCGAGCATAAACCAATTCACCAGATGGTTCTTTCCGCACACGAACAATTAAACTCTCCTTCTTTATCTTGACGGGAGCCAGATAACCGACCGGCTTCCGACTGTATTGCTGGTCTACGGTAACTGTAATTGGCCAACCATTATGCGTTTCATAACTGGTAATACCGGAGGTCATATTCTCATAAATAGGCCAGCTTTCCATCGTAATTTCCTGCTCAATTTTATGGAATTTTACGATTCCATATCCGGATGCCGAATTGTTTAATTTTTCAAGCATTGTCGTGGGCTTCCCTATAATTTTTTCAGGATACTGTTTGTCGATTCGATTAGCCGCTGCCCAGACATTTATCTTGTTATGAAAGCCGTCCAAAAATTCGCCCGTGTAATTGGGCGAGCCAGGCCGACGATTTTTCCCCGATTCCTTGGGTGCCCACAAGCGGGGATATCCGTTACAGATTCCCGCACCGGCAAAAGAAAACCCAGCATCATTCCATTCTTCCACCCCATGATGAACCACGGTGGCAAGATGTTGGTCTCCGTGAATCATAACCGCATGTGCTTTTCTCGCTAATTCAATCGCTCGGTTTCGTCCGGATTGCGGCCATCCATTAGAATCAAGATCCGCGATTAAAATATTGCTGTCCTTTCCACCCCCATGATGGGTGGCAACGGCACAGAATGGAGACTGGGAAAGAATCGCCTTCATCGATGCATCACGGTAATCCCCAGCCCAATGCTCCAAAAACTTCTCCTGTCTTTCACCCAGCAAGCTCAAACCTGGTTTATCCAATACTTTAGGATCCATACTATAATCTCGAACATGGTCCACCCTACCCTTATGCGTTTTTTTATCCACTGCTTGTGCCGGTCCGGATTTAAATTTTCGATCTTCCAAAACAGCCATACTGATTCCACCATAATTAAAATCAGTGTAATAAACCCCGATATCCTGCAGTACTGGTGTTGGATCATATGGATCAGGCAAATTTGAAACTTGGGTACGTTCCACCATCCTTACCCATTCTGGATGCATAGCATATCCACCATCGCTATTTTTGCTTCCCCCTTCTGGAACTGGGCCTCCTCCTAACCCCCAAATATTTCCATGATATACATCATGATCATCAGGAATCACGATGGATGGCCTGTCTTTCATCACATCCCGAAAGCTCCACCCAAAGATCCAGTATTTCGGAAGGTAATTTAAAGAAGCCCTTGCCACATCTTCGATCTTGGATGCCCGGACAATCCCATACCCTCCATTACTCTCATAAAGTTGATCGCCTGCAAAAAATAAAATATCCGGGTTTTGGGCCAAAATATTTTGCTGTAAATATTGATTGGGAAATGCTCCGTCTTTCATACAGGACAAAGCCGCTAATTTGATAGTCTTTTTATTTTTCGGATCTTTACGGATCGTTCCTTTCCATTCTGCCATTTCATTTCCATCTTTCAAAACCACCCTGAAAGGAACTGGCTGCTGATCGTTCCAGTTTTCCATTCGAAAATGAGCCGTACTCGCATATTCATGGATCGCAGAACTCTGTACCCTTTTCCACTTACCCTCTTTCAAGAGTTCGAGGTGTACTTTTTCTCTGTTCATTCTACCCATGGGGGAAACTTGTGCCGTCATTTTCATGACGCCTCGATGCAGGGTGTATTGAGTCCAAAGAATAGGTCCAAAAGTTTGATCCAGATTCTGCTTCACTTTATTTCCTGAAATTTGCCAATCCTGAAAACTTGCATCCGTTTGAAATTCTTGCATATCAGCAGGAATGGAAGCAGCGTGATTTTTCTGAGAGTAGTCGGCAAACAAGGCAAAGTTTCCAAGTAATCCTTTTTTCAAACGCATGGTTTTCTTTATAGACATGAATGCTTTACCGTTGGCCTCCATACTCGGGTTGCGAGCCTCTAAGGCATAATCACAATTATCACCCTTATGCTCTACCTTAAGAGTTAATCGAAGATCCTCCAAAGCTGACTTCGGCAAGGTGGTTTTACTTTCAATTCCCGGTCCAAAGAGTTTGCCCTCCGATGTTACGCCAGCCATATAGCCTGAGCTTAGAAATAAATTTGACCGGTATTCTTCGGGCATCGCTCCGATAATTCCAAATTTAAACCCGGCCCGCTTAATCTTATTAGGATTTATTTTCTCAAAACTTACACGGACAGATTGAGAAAAACTACCCTCCTGGGATTTTAATTGATGGGTAAGCAGATGAATGTCGTGGGTTTTCCCACCCTTGCTAATCATCACTTCCATTCTCCCATTCTTTAATTGCCAATCCATCTGCGGGTTAGGCCAAAACTCCTTCCCTACAAATGGACGGGTGATATCATTACGAAGTGAAGATTTGTAACTGGCTCCCATCAGCAAAGGAGCACTCATTTGCAAAATCAAAAAACAAACAATCCAAGACATAAAGAGCCTTAGGGGCATTAAATTTAGAAACGAGTGATTAATTCCTTTTACCATAAGTACGAATATTCAATTCTAAATATTTTTAATACCAATCCCAAAAGACAAAGATTGGTAATTTAAAATCTGTGCTGGGGCTAATTCTTGAAACCTAAACTAATAAGTTTAGGGCGATCCGTGGTAATTGAATCAATCCCCCTCTTCGCTAAGTTTTCTGCAGTCTTAGAATCATTGATCGTCCATGCATGCCATTCAAAACCAGCATTGATAACCGATTTTGAGAACTCAGGGGGAATTGTGTGTTGCGAGTCTAGTCCATCAGCTTTGCAACTTTTCAGGGTCGTAATGACTTGATCCACGGAAGGTTTCCAGGATCCGCTCTTCTTCTTAAATCCAGAAAGCCAATAAGCCTTGTAATTAGGCATTTTTTCCTTAAAGGCTTTAATCACTTTTGTATTAAAACAAATCAACCGAACTTGGTCAGTTTCAAAATTAGCCTTTTTGATTTCTTTGATCAAAAATGGTATGATCTCAGGTCCACATTTCACCTCCACGAATATTTTTTTCCCTTTTGGAATAGTGGCAAAAACTTCTGAGATCGTAGGGATCTTCGTTCCTTTAAATTTGGTGTGCTTCCATGCTCCAACATCCAAGGCACGAAGTTCCTCAAAGGTGGATTTCGATACAACCAAATTTTTATCGGCCAGTCGCTTCGTGGATGCATCGTGAATACAGACAATTTGACCGTCTTTCGTTAAAAGAAAATCCCCCTCAATCGCATCTGCTCCCTGCTCCCACGCTAAGCGAAAAGCGGGCAACGTATTTTCAGGAGCCTCAAAAGAGGAACCACGATGGGCTACAATTAAAGGGTCAGCAAAGCATAGACTATAGAAGAGAAAGGTAAGACTGGATACAAGTTTTAGATTCCTACTCATGGAAACTAAAATGTTTTGATCATGTTCATATCCTCGGATAATGCCTCAAGTGAAAACTGAGTTTTTGAACCCGCTCCCTGTAATACCAGTAAGATCTCCTGCTTACCCACCTTTTTACAATCAACCAAAAGATCTGCCCCATCTCCCTTGGGTGGAAATTCTATCTCTTCGCTACCAAGAAACAAACTCATTTGGCTTAGGTTTCCCTGCAAGCGCATCTTATGCTTTCCAGGTTTTGTAACCTCGATGTGTGTACGCATTACCTGATATTTATCTGCCCTCCTTTGCAATGCCACAGGCACTTCGTCCACTGGAATTCCACCACCTACCATCGCATAAAATGGCTCCCACTTGTATCCGCTAAATTCCTGCGTAAACATTTCTGCTCCATAATGGTGAATCGTTCCGGGGTTTGGAGAACGTGCCGGTAAAACCTCCCACTGACGGGCAAAGCGATTGGTTCTGGTTTTGTATTTCCCTTCCTTTCCCAGTTCGTTCATGAATCGGACCAAGTCAACAAATTCATCTTCTCTCAACTGGGTTGTTAATCCAACAGGCATCAGGGAAACCGGGGAAATAATTTGGCTACCAATATCGGCCTTTGCGATCCGGTTATGCTTCCCAGTTAGATCACGGATGACCAATTCACTGTCTGTCTCGCTCAAAATTCCACCTGCAAAAGAATCTCCATTCTTAAGGGTCACCAAATTGGTATGGTATCCTTCTTTAATCTTTTTGCTTGGCTCCAGCAGAGATTCAATCAGGTAGTCCACGGGTGCACTTGCTCCGATGGAGACAAGGTTAGGCCCAATCACTCCGCCCACTTCGCCAATTGCATGGCAGGCCACACATTGTAAATTTTCTCTTCGATACACGCTCTCCCCGCGCTTCGCATTACCATGCATATTTACCCGTTCGATCATCGTAATCATTTCGTCTTTTGAAAGGCTCATCTTCATAGCCTTCAATCCACCAGCCTTTTGTAAAACGGCAATTAAAGCCTTTGGTCGGGTGGGTGAACTCTCCGCAAGCTGCATCCCCTTTAAGGCCACATTCTGTGAAAGCTTTTTTCCCTGAAGTTCATTAGTGAAAGCCTGGGTTGCTCCACGGTTTCCAATAAAGGCCGAAAAAACACTACCAGAATCTTGGGTATTCGGTATATTCTGAAGCAAGTTGATTGCACGCTTAGCGGCTAAATTTGGCTGAAGCTTAAGCTGACCCTTAATGAGCGTAATTTTTTGTTCGTATGTATTCTGCTCGTCTACTATTTGCTGATCAAAAAACTGCCGGGTCTTTTCTCCCCCCATAGCAATCAAAGAGTCTATCGCCGCATTTTTCCTTTGCTGTTTAGATTGCTTGCTTTTCAAAACCAGTTCCAAACTTGGCCGGGCAACTTCCAGCTTCCATAAGCCGGCCAATTGAGTCGCTGTGCTCCAAATAGTATCATTCTCACTTTCCAAAAATTGGATCACTCTTTGCAGGTCACCGGACGGATTTATTTTTCGAATCTTTTTGGCATTCAAAAGGGCGTTCAAATAAGCATGCTGTCGGGACACCGAACTCGATTTCGTTGCCAAATTAAGAAGCTTTTCCAAGTGATTGGGAGAACCTTCATTGGCCATCCAGTTTGCCACCTCCCAGACTTTTCGATCATCCTTAATTTTGCCGCTTTCAACCGAAGCCAGAATCTGATCTGCTCCCATCGGTTCACCAATTGCAGAAGATGCAAAAAGTAGTTGAGAAAGATTTGCAAATGGATTTTCTCCTTTGGATTTCATCTCATTAACCCACCGGTCACGATGCTCTCTACATATTGACCATACGGCAAAGTCCAGAAAGTCATCGACCTCCACTCCTTCTAATGCACGCAATGCAATTGCTACAGTTTTAGGAGAGTCCAGTTGAGCCAACAGACTCACCCCCCATAGACGAACATGGGGAGATGGGTCCGAAACAGCTTCTTCAGCAATGGAAAGGATATTTTTGTATTTGCTATTGGATGCATCGTAATAAATGGCACGCAGTCCGGCCGCTCTTGCCTTGTGTGATTTCGATTGGGTCAATTGCTTAGCCAATCCAATATCTAATCGATTTAAGGCCTGAGTTGCCCAGACCCGACGTACTACATGGATATCATCCTTCAATGGAAAGGAATTTAGTGCTGACAACATTTGATCAGGATTGCGGGTTCGTAATTCAGCAGTGGCTAACTCCCTGACAATATTCTCTTCGGAAAAAAGTAACGCTTCTGCTAAAGCCTTGGAATTCATTTCGGCAGGCTTGGTAAAGGGTGCCGGGGGATTTTCCGGAAAACTAATCCGCCAGATTCGTCCATGCTTATGATCACGTCTGGGGTCACGAAAATCCACTTCACCATGCTGGATAATAGGATTGTATAAATCGGCCACATAGATTGCTCCGTCCGGTCCCATTTTCACATCAATCGGTCGAAAAGCCCCATGCCTGGATGCAAGCAATTCCTTATATTCTCTCGATTCAAAAGCACTCCCCTTATCACTCAATCGAAAAGTTTTAATACGATGACCACGAAAATCAGGTGAAGCCAGTGCACCACGCCAATGCTCGGGAATATGACTTCCCGATAAGACTTCAAGCCCACATAGCTTTGGCTGTCCGGGGTTCAATCCCTCTAATTTGCGGGGAGCACCGGGAGAAGCCACAAAAACAGATCGTGGGTAAACAAAATTAATTCCCTGACCTCCAGCTCCATCCGTCATGAAGCTTTGGCCCCATTCATCAAATGCATGCCCCCATGGGTTAACCAGCCCCTTCATGAATACTTCCGATCGTTTGGTCTCTGGACGATAATGCCACATTCCACCTCCGAGTAGTCTGCGTATTCCATAAGGAGTATCGAGGTGGGTATGAATATAAATCGACTGATTGAGCCACATCATTCCCTCCGGCCCCCACCTGAAGGTATGAACAATATGGTGGGTATCCTCCGTTCCAAATCCAGAAAGAATAACCTCACGATGATCGGCTTTTCCATCGCCATTGGTATCTTTCAAAAACAATACGTCGTTGCTGTTAGCCACATAGACTCCTCCGTCCCCGGGAAGCACGCCAGTTGGAATATGCAGATCATCTGCAAAAACTGTATGCTTATCCGCAACTCCGTCCCCATTGGTATCTTCCAATATAACCAACTGGTCGGACTCTTCCTCGCCAGGTTTAATATGAGGATAAAGCGGACTACCCACCACCCATAACCGGCCCATTGAATCCCAGTTCATATGAATCGGGTTACGCACCACCGGCTCACTGGCAAAAAGGTTTATCTTTGCCCCTTCCGGTAAAACAAATGAATCTAACTGAGCCTGAATCGAAGTATCAGGAATTTTGGTGAGGCCCCGTTGGCCAAAGGTAATGGTAAATAGGGTGAAAAAAAGAAAAAGGGAAAAGGTGGTAATTTTCATGAATTAAAATAGTGGTAGGTAGATTATCCTTGGGAACCTTTAAGCAATTGACTTCGGATCGCTTCAATCTCTTTCTCCCGTTCTTCAATAATGGGATCAAATTGAGGAATTTCTTTCGCATTATTCCCCTGTTCATGTTTTCTAAATAAGTACAGATAGGTTTCATTGGCTGGTCTCCATCGATGAAAAAATAAGCGGTTTTTCTCGATGATACCTTCCCTCAAATTTTCGGTCCGAGTATCTGGCTGGATTGCTTCATATCCCAAGCCCAGAGCAAGTTGGGAAGCCAGCTCACGGTATCCATGCTTGGTGAAATGAAGCCCGTCATGAGTAAACGCTTTAGTGGAAGCTTCTTTTTCCGGTTTATCTCCCCCCATTGCCCTGAAAAGATCAACGAAATGAACGATCCTTTTCTTCGCAAAAGTTTGTAGAGCGTCCCGAAGCTTGGCAAGTCTTCGATTATTTTCCAGATGGTCAGGCAGTGGACTCCCTAGGTTTTCGAACGGTGGTGGGGCGACTACAACGATTTCCCTTAAATCATCACCAGCCTCCTTTCTTATTTCTTCAAGCATTTTTCCATATCCTTCCAGAAAAACCGCTACACTTTCATCCCAACTCCCTGCGGAACGCTTGCTCGCCGTGGATTCGTCCGTCCATGCCCGACCACTTGACAAAGCGACTTCCGCACCATAATTGAGCAAAACCACGCGGGGCTTCCATTCGGCAATTATTTTCTTTAGCCTTTCCCTCCCCTCTTTGGGTTTTCCAAAGTAAGAACGGGCATCATTAAAGACCGTGTCTCCACTCCAACCGAGGTTTCGAAATCTTAGGCCACTCACCTTCGGACCTGCCCCCAAAGTCAGAGCACTTTCGAGATATCCATTTAAACGAGCCCGCTCGATTAACCCGCCACCCACAAGAGCTACACGGTCTCCTGTATGCAAAAGAGGAGTAGAGACCTTGCCATGATGATCTGCTTGAACAAAAGCGGAGGAAAAAACAAAACTAAAAAACAGGAACAAAGAGGTGAGGTGGAATGTAGGACTTTTCATGAGCTATATATATATCCATTATTTCTTTTCTTACGAAAAAAGACAAAGTTCTTTTTACAATTGAAAGTAGCAGAGTCAGTCCAAAAACACTCTTTTTATACAAAATACTGCATACGATTGTATAATCAGGAACTTTTGTTTAAATACTTTTAATGACTAAACAACTTTTAACACCCACCCAAATTGGGGATCTACCATTAAAGAACCGAGTTATTCTCGCACCGATGACACGAACTCGAGCAACGCCGGATGGTTGTCCAACGGAATTAATGGCAGAGTATTACGGACAGCGCGCATCAGCCGGTTTGGTCATTGCCGAAGCAACTGGTGTGGATAGCAGTGCAATTGCCTGGATAAATATGCCTGGTATTTACAATAATGAACATGTCGAAGGTTGGAAAAAGACGACTCAGGCAGTTCACCAAAAAGATGGTACAATCTTTTTGCAACTCTGGCATCCAGGCCGGGCCACACACAGTCTATTGATCAATGGCCAGCAACCTGTAGCCCCCTCCGCTATCCGCCTTGAAAATAATGAAACTCATACCCCAGATGGCAGTAAACCCTACGAGGTCCCCAGAGCACTTGAGCTCGAGGAAATTCCGCAAATTATTGCGATGTTCAGAAAAGGAGCAGAACTGGCAAGAGCTGCCGATTTCGATGGTATCGAAATACACTCGGCCAACGGATATATACTCGATCAATTTCTTCAGTCCAAAACAAATCATCGAACCGATGAATATGGCGGAAGTATGGAAAACCGTTATCGATTACTCAATGAAGTCGTCCAGGCAGTCGGAGAAGTTTTTCCCTTCAATCGAATAGGCGTCCGCCTGTCACCCAATGGAATATTTGATGATATGGGTTCCCCTGATTATCGAGAACAGTTCACTTACTCAGCCAAACAACTCAATCAATATGGATTATCTTACTTACATATCATGGATGGTCTTGCTTTTGGCTTTCATGAGCTTGGTGAACCCATGACCCTCCAGGAATTTCGTGCGGTTTTTAAAGGACCCATTATGGGTAATTGTGGATACACCGAAGAGACTGCTGAAAAAGCCATATCCGAAGGTCACGCAGATATGATTGCCTTTGGGCGTCCATTCATCAGTAACCCAGACCTAGTGAAACGATTCGCTGCCAATTCCCCTCTTGCAGAAGATGCAGATCCTTCGACTTGGTACAGTTCCTCGACTGCCGAAGGGTACACCGATTTTCCATCCAACACGCATTAAAATAAAAATTTCAGGTCATCCTACATGAACGATTTAACCAATAAACAATCCGGTCTTCTGTTTGGCTCTTACTGTGCAGACGCCCTTTCCCTTGGTGTACACTGGATCTACGATGCAAATGAACTGGCTCAAAAACATGGGCGGATAACTCACTACAAGGGACCTGGCGCTGATTCCTACCATCCTCATAAGCAAGCGGGGGATCAGGGGCATGTGGGAGACCAGTCCCTTTGCCTGTTAACATTTCTTTCAAGAGAAAAAAAGTGGGATCCTTCCATGTTTATGGACGACTGGCTCGGCATGTGGCCCGACTACAATGATTATGTGGATGGTGCCAGCAAAGCTACCTTGGCCAATGTACAAAATCAAACTGACAAGACTCAAGGTGGTAGCGATTCAGTGGAAATTGCCGGCCCGGCTAGGATTGCCCCACTTATTGTATACCTTTCAAGTTCCTCCGAAAGTGAAGTGGTTAAAGCAGCGGTTGAGCAAACCATGCTTACCCATCGTTCCAAAGAAGCCGAAGAATCCGCAACCTTTCTCGCCAAGGCAGGTTATCGACTCATACATGGAGCCAACCTGCTTGATACCCTCAACGAAACGGCACCCGAGTGGGCACTCAAAAAAGCAGACAGTGTGCTCTCGGAAAATGCCGTGGATGCAATCGGTAAACTCGGACCCGCCTGCTCCATTTCATCCGCCCTCCCCGCCGTTCTCTATTTAGCCTTAAAGCACGGGGGTGATACCGAAGCAGCACTTATCGAAAACGCCATGGCAGGAGGAGATAATTGTGCCCGTGGATTAGCCTTGGGCATACTCTTGGGGGCAGCAAATGGTATGTTATCCATTCCTAAACATTGGGTTAAGGATTTAAAGGCGTCTACAGATCTTGAGAATCTGTTAACTGCTTTATCTTCTTAACCCTTTACTTATTTGTTTGGGGCATCTTGTGTAAACCGATTACGCCAGATGCTTTTTTAAGCTAGGAACAGTTTAATCTGAGCGGTTTGAACCGTTGCCAAATTGAGTCAGGCCAGCATCTAGGGCTCCCATCGTGCTCGATAGGATTGACTAAGGCATGGAGCAATGTGGTAGAGATGTTCCCGAGCGTACTGTAGCAAGCTAGCCCGCAGGTGGGTAGGCGGATGTATTGGCGACACAAGTCGAAGGCGGGAATTGTCACGGTCCAAAACAACGAAGGAATAGTCGGTTCGAGGTTCTCCAACTTTTAGGGCATGGCAAATCGAGCGACACAAAGCCCTCCCCCGCTCCGAAGAAAGAAGGGAATCAAAACATCATTTGCTTCGTTTTGATCTTACTCAATTTGCAAAGGCAAAAAGTCAGCCTTGGGGGCATTCCGGTAAATAATTTCAGCAATGATTGGAAGCTATACTTAGTGATCTCTCCTACTTTCTCTTCTGGTCAAACATCCAATCGTAAAATTCCTTACTAGAATAAACCACTTGCCGGGCATTGTGCCCCTGATCTTCATAAACTTTAATTTTAGCGATTTTACCCCCGGCTTTTCTCCAGTGTCCAATTTGATACCCTGTATCCCGCAACAAAAAATGAAAATTGGGGTAACTCCTATCCAATGTACTCCTCAGACTTGCAGGGTGCTCTAGCCGGTAAAAATGCTGTCCCGTAAAAATCAAATTGCGGAACGGGGTACAGTACGGACTGGATACAAAGGCTCGCCCAAAGAACACGCCCTCTTTGGCCAAACAGTTAAAAGTTGGAGTCTTGACCACTGGGTCTCCATAGTCTTCTGCATGAGGCCAACCCCAGTCATCCGCCGTACAGAAAAAGATATTCGGCCGGGACTTCAAATCATCCCCCGCAAGCTCGACAAGAACAAGGCAAATGATAATAAAACTGACAAAGAGATTGAAACCATGCATATTATAATTTTGAGGAAACCCTTTTGCCCAAGCAACCTTTAATGGATTGCCTGTTTACTAAAAGTTTTAGGGCTTGGGTTATACTGCCTGCAAATTTTGATCGGCATTCAAAGAAAGCCTAATTGGGCAGTCACAGGAAAATGATCCGATGGGTATCGACCCTTAAGATTGGTTTGCAAAATGGATGCTTCCCTCACTTTCATATTGGGCTTAATCATAATGTAATCGATTTTAGGTCCATCTGACTGACCGGTAAACCCATTATATGTACCCACATTTTCTCGATCCGGATAAAGAACTCGAAAGGAGTCCACCATTTTAATACCTGGGTTCTGCCTTGCTTCAGAATTACCTTTAATAATTTTCAAGGCTTCACTATCTTCCCGAGCATTGAAATCTCCCATAAATACAAATGGGGCTGCTTGGACTTTCCCCTGGATGTGTTCCATTATCATACGGGAACCGTTTTCCCGTGCTTCCCTAGAACCATCATCCATGTGAGTATTATAAATGTAAAGGGTTCGGTCAGTCTTTCTACCAAGAAGCTCTACCCAGGTACAAATCCGGTGATGGGCACTCCGCCAACTCTTCGATGGTTGGGTTGGATTTTCTGAAAGCCAAAAGCTTCCAGAATCCGTTAGCTTAAATCGTTCCTCCAAAAAAAGAATGGCAGAATGCTGTCCTTTGGAACCGCCCATCGACCCTTCTCCCACTTTTCCGTACTGAGGGAATTCATTGCTTAGTTCTTCCAACTGAAACGAGTTGGCCTCCTGTAAGCCTAGGACATCGGGGGCATAATCTCCGATTACTTCATAAACTAAGCCTTTCCGAGCCTCCCAATCATTCGCGTGACTGTTTCGAATATTAAAGGACATCACCCGAACATCAAGGTTTCCCTGATCTGCCGCCAAAAGAGATAAGCAACCAGTAAAGATGGATAGAAATGATAGGTGCAACCTAAGAAAGAGTATTCGTTTTAGATTCATATTCTTCTTACCATTATTTCAGTGTTCTCTAATGGTATGTCAATTGTGTCGAAGCGATTGTATCATCTTGGGTAGTAAACCTAATCCAGTACGCCTGAAAAGCAGATGGAAAAATATAGTCCACAACCTCTCCACCCTTTACCTTAAATGTCTTAAATCTACACCAATCCCCCTCACCTGATATATCTACTTCAACGGTTATAGTTGTACTTTTTGAACTCTTTAGCATGAGAGACTTTTTATCGTACCCAGTCATCAAGTAGGGATCTGAATAGGTGTGTGCTGCAACTTCTGTATCCATCCATACTCCACCAATCCCGACGGGCTTTCCTAATTCCCAAAGGTCATCAATCGCTCCTACCCATAAAGCAACCTTACCATCATCACTTTTTAGGATGTGACGATTTCCCCCAGCCTCATCAAGGTTGACCCCTGAAAGAACGAGTAATCCGCGATAACTACAATAATCATTAATTTGCAGGTTATGCGTTGATATTGGGCGGATTTTTGCAAATCCTCCGGCATTCACCGCAGGTAATTCAAAAAATGTTCCGTGACAATTGAACAGGTCACGCTCGGTCGCCACTTCTCGACAAACTCGGCCATATCCAAGGGGTGGCGAAGATAAAAAGTTTGGATTGTGCGGCAACCTGAATCTCCTGCCTCGATCGTCAATGTATATGACTGAAGAGTTATCGACTTCCAGTATTCCTTCACGTGAAGGGATGCCCCCGCCCTGCTGCATGCGACTCCATTCAATATCGCTCTCATCCTTTTGGATTTGCATTGATTCATTGAGAACATATCTGCCGATCTTTCCATCTTTACTTTTTGCACCGAACTCAAGAATTCGCTTATTCCTATCCATCGCCAGTAAAAGCCCACCAATAGATGATGTTGAATCAATACTTGCCAGTCCCGCGAATTTTTGATCCTGAGTTTTCTTTTTCGCACCATCATTAGTAAGGTGAAACCATGCAGTCACTTTATCTAGTGGCTCATTAAATTTGAGCCTCACCCATATTGCCTCAAGAGATTGGTCAATATCATACCAATAGTAACCATCAATATCAATTTCTTGCCATTTTTTCCATTCCCCATCACCTTTTCTATCGACCTCGATCGTGCACTTCGTTGGTTTGTCCGTGACGATGTGAACGGCTCTTTTTTGGAAGCCAGAGACAAGAAAGGGATCTGATAATTGATCCGCTTCTATTTGATCGTTAAGCCACACCGCACCACGGCCAATTGCTGGGCCCAATTGATCAATCATTGCTGGTTCAATAAACCATAGGTTTGACTGTGATTGAGGAGCGGGAAGATGGCCTTTTACTTTTCTGCGGTTTAAAAACTCCCTGTTTGCAGTATCGTCACAACCGATTGCAATACGATCTCCAAAACGGGAGAAATCGCCAATGACTTTAAGATAGGTGGAACGCGGCACTATACCAGCCGAGTTACCCTGACTGAATGAACGGGGAAAATCCCAAAACATACCATGCATGGTCATCAGCAAATTCTTTTCCCCAACATCGCGTATCCGCGGCCACTCCGTATTCCATCCATGGGCACCATCATAACTATGACTTGCTTTTGGCAAACGGTAACTATGCCAAACTCCATCTTCCAGCAGCATTAGGATAACCGAACGGGCATCCCACCCAAGTGCCCAAATTGGGTCAGTCTTTGGATTTTGATTCCCGTATATATCACCGGGACCTGTTACCTCGGTAAATTGATTGCGACGAATTAACTTCCAATCTCCGGCTCCCTCCCAGGAAGCTAACGCACCCGAAGGAATGGATGGATTAGTTAATGCCTCCCGATTGTTATCCTCTCCATTATTTGAATAAATAAGAAACCCTTGCCCACTGTAAAGCCCCTTGCCATGATAACCAGGCAACCGTGAAGTAAATACGCCATGATATGGATCCTTACTTTCGGAGCGGTTCCAATTTCCATCACGGATAAGACAATTCACTTTAAGATCATGAACATCCACTTCGTATAAGCCCTCTTCCATTGTGGCAAAGTAGACTTTATTAACAGGGTCGGTGAGGTGGCGTGCAATCGCAGTGATTCGACCTGGCATCTTGGATACAGGAATTTCTCTCACCCCTCCATTTAAGTCGATTGCATAGGAACCAATGAATAGCTGGTTGCTTTCCTTATGTATGAGGCGGCCCGTTGGTGTACTTCCACCCAGTTCAGGTCGTTCTTGAATATTTTTCAGATCGGAAGAAATTTCAAACAACCTATCTGTTTTTCCATCTAGCACATGGGCAGAATAGGTAGTAACCCAAAGCCGATCGGCCCAGGGCACAACGGTGCCAATTCCACATTCCGTTCCATCATTAAAAACTGCTAGATGGGGGTAGATCCCACTGTATTCTTCTTCAGCCAGATTAATATCCCTAGCCTGCAAAGTCGTAATTAACAATGACCCAATTATGAACCATTGCAGCTTATAGATACGCATGAAAGTAGTTGTAAAGGTATTAAATAAAATAAACATCTATATTCACAGCTCCGACAATTCTTTAAATTTAACGAAAAAAATACTTTGCAGGTATCTAGAAAATTAAAACAACCTATCTGTTTTTCCTCTTCGTACAGGGGCGGAATAGGTTCTTATCGAAAGACGATCGGGAAAAGGCAATAAAAGGGAGCACTCAATTCCTTTTATTTTAAATCTAGGTAGCTAAATTTTCTGCATACGACAGTAAGACTGGGCACTTTTCTTTATGGATCATAATTTTGGTCTGCTTCCGCAATTTCCTGCTTGGAAAATTACCTTCTTTTTTTCGCAAACATCCAATCGTAAAATTCCTCACTTGAATAAACAACTTGCCTGGCATTGTGCCCCTGATCCTGATAAACTTTTATTTTTGCTAATTTACCCCCTGCTTTTCGAATGGCGTTTACCATTCGCTCAGATCTCTCTGCGGGTACTACCCGATCATTCGCACCTGCAAACGCATAAACGGGAACCTTGGCTAAGTTGGCAGCCCACTGATCCAAGTCAGGAGTCACATCCTTGGGTCCTCCTGGGCCGATCCCTCCCACTACGGGTGCAATGGCCGCAAAATGTTGAGGGCTATTTCCACCCCATGTCCAGGATCCGTATCCACCCATGCTGTTACCGGTCAGATAAATTCTTTTTGAATCAAAATCCAAACTTGCACTCAATCCTTTAAGCAACAGATCCAAATCACTGGCTTCCCAAGTTCCCCGACCCCCCACTTTTCGAGTACGAGAACATTGCGGAACCACAATGTGACACGGACCTTTTTTAAACTTATTGATTCCCTCAAGCAATGCTCGAGCTTGTCCCTGTAACCGCTTCACATCGCTTCCCACCCCACCCGCTCCGTGCAGATAGATTAACAAGGCAGGTTTCTTATCTCCCGTCCCTTTTGCGGAGAATAAAAGGTATTCAGGATTTAAACATTTTGTACTCTTTGAAAATTTTGAATCTAAAGTACGGACTTCTGGCTGTTCGCGTTGTGCAAATAATGAACCCAGTAAAAATAATGGAATGATTGCAATGAATAGATTTTTCATACCATTCATCATTCGAAAAAGCCTCTAAAAGAACAAGGCTAGATTACGCAATTTTGACTTATTTTTTAGTCCGCATCTCGCTTGTCAACGAACTCGTCAAAAACTTTTTTATCATGATTGATCGCACGGTAGGTACGAATATTGTCCTTGATTTCAACTTCAATGACATGGCGGGTTGGTTCGAATTTTTCAACATACCAATACTCCTTGGCTCCGGGCTTCCGAGTCTTTACCCCCCAAGCTCCATCTCCAATATATAGCGTGCCATCTTGGTTTACTTTGTCTCCCTTCAAAAGTTTAGAACGCTTATAAACATGGTGATCGTTCTCAAAAGCCGTATCCAGACCGTATTGGTCAAACAAGGGAACCCAATGCTTTCTCATACTTTTACTGATGGGACTATTCAATCCACCCTTCATGATTCCGTAAGCGGGGAAATGATAGAGAGCAAATAAGTGGGTACGATCCTTGCGAGAAGAAAGCGAGGATTTTAAAAATTCGACCTGACTTTCAATGGAATAGGTATGGGAGGAGTCGAGTATTACCACAGATAAATCTTCGTATAGATCGATGGTATAATAGGATTTCAGTTTTTGTGGAAATGGAAATAAGTTGTAAAACATAGGAGCTTCCTTGGGAGTTTTTCCATACCCGCCATTGACCTCATGGTTGCCAATCGCCACAATAAATGGAATGGAATACCCGTCCTCGCTCACCGCATGATCTGCGTATTCCTCAATCCAATCTAGCCACCGCTCCCACGACTGACCATTTGCATAAGCCAAGTCTCCTCCCAAGAGTGCAAAATGGGGAGATCTTGATGCCATCGCCTTCACCCCACCCTTGTGAAAATCGGGAGAATGCATCATATCCCCACCGGTCACAAAACTAATGCGATCCGGTCGTTTTGATGGTAAGGTTCGAGCACGAAATTCCTTATCGCCCAGAAATATTCGGTAACCTGTACTTGGACTCAAACCTGTAAGTTGAACCTGACAAACCTCCAATCCCGAGCCCTTGTAAAAAGAATGTCTTTTCACATTTGTAGATTGTGTATCTTTTTGATCAGCCTGCCCCCAAAGAAAAAGGGTTGGATCTTTATCTTTCACTAACCAAATCACATTCAGCGTGGTGGAAGGAGAATCCGTCCAGGTAAAAAGAGCTTCCTCAATACCCTTAGCTCCCTTTAGAGAAAATGAGAGAATGAGAGACGTAAATGTAAGGAGGATGGGAAAGGATAATTTCATAAGGTTTATTGGAGATTTAGAGATTGGGAGTCTTTCTTTAATCCGATTTTAAGGAAGGTTTAACAGATAAGTGAATCGATTACTAAGCAATAAAAGTTTTTCTTATTCTAGGACCTTAAATATATCATTTATTAGTTTGGTTGAACCTAAAAGATTTAAATGGTCATCATCATAATACAAAGGTAAAGCCTCCTCTTCGTTCTCTTGATAGCCTACCCACTTCAATAAATGATTATTTGTCGTTAAAAAAGCGTGTGGAAAAACAACACTTATGGATTGATTCTTTTCATCTATTTTCTGAAGGAAATTTAAATATTTTTGCTGTATTTTTATAAAACCCTCCATGCTACTGGAAATGTTGAAATCATTTTGCAAAAAAGTTCTTCCATGATTAGGTCCCCAAAATGGAGTTTCGGGCACAGGACCGACAATTATTAATTTTGGAGTTAACTTTGTAATTTGCAAAATTCTCTGCTCCAAAATATCGAAAAAATTGTCTGATTGTTCAGGGTTAATCGTATTATAAAAGTAATTGTTTTGGGAACGAGAGTTTCTGAAAGACAAAACAATGGCCTTTGCGTTTTTTGCTAATTCTTCAATTTCTACCAACCAGGTTGAGAGGAATTGCCCTGTAGTTCGCTGGTTTATTGCTAAAAAGTTTGATTTAGTTTCTTTATTATAAGGATGAAAGCCTCTCCAACCTCTAGCTTCAAGGTGCTTGGATACATTAGGAATCAACATTCGAGCATGGGAATCTCCAAGCAACAAGAGATCTATATTTTCTTTATCCAAAAGCCCAAAATCATAACCGTCATTATTACGATGTGAGTCATAATTACTCCGAGCAAGATCACGAACAGTGTTGGAAAAGGATTCAGTTCTAGGATTTATACCAAGGGATGAAAACTCTTTAGAAAATATTCCAAGGAAAACCAGTATGATCAAAGGAAATGAAAGCCATAGGATAGACAATCTTCCAGAACGGAATGGTTTTTCGATGAGATGAAAACTAATCAGTGCCAATAAAAAAGAGACGCTAATTGCTATGCTTATTAATGAAGGAGAGATTTGGCTGGGGTGGATGACAAAATGCCTCGTTACAGCAAGTATGGGTTGATGCCACAAATAAGCGCCATAACTAAGTAGTCCAATTAAAACTAAAACCTTATTCCCGAGAATTGATTGAAGCGTAGTTCCTTTCTTACAGAACTGAATAATTAAGACTGTACCAATAGCAGGTATTAAACACCAGAGTCCTGGTGCGTTAATGGATTGATCAAGAAACAAAATCGAATACAAAATCAAGCCTAGTCCCAAAACACTTAAGAATTCATTGGTTATTTTTTTACTCTGAATTTTTACAAAATCTCGTGAAGTAAAATAGCAAAGGGCTCCCAGTGAAATTTCCCATGCTCTTGTGGGTAAAATATAAAAGTTCCATTTCCCAAGGATCCCAGAACCAAAATGTGCAAGAGCTAAACTTAGAAAGAAAATCAAAAGAAGAAAAATAATCGGAAATTTTTTACCCAAGCGTAGAAAGATTAAAAGTAAGGGTGGATAAATCAGATAAAACTGTTCTTCAACTGATAAGCTCCATGTATGCAGAAAAGGTAAAAGTTCGCTAGAAGCTGCAAAATAACCTGTATTTATTGCAAAGTAAAAATTTGATAAAAAAGAGACTGATGAAAGCAACGACTCTCCGAACAGGGTGCATTCTTCAACCGAAGGTCTTGCTATTAAAAGATAAAAGATCGATATAGCAAACATCATGAAGTACAAAGGCGGTAAAATCCTTCTTGCTCTTCTTGAAAGAAAATTAATTACTGAAAATTTATTTTCTTGGGTTTCTTTGACGATAATTCCCGTGATCAGATAACCACTGATAACAAAAAAAATATCGACTCCCAAGAATCCTCCAGAGCAAAATTCTACCCCAGCATGGAAGAGAATAACAGGTATGATTGCTAATGCACGTAACCCATCAATTTCTGAACGATAGTGCATGACCTTTTTAAATGAACAATAAAGCTATGGAAAATAAATTATCTGATCTGAAGTACACGGTCGGTTTCTCTTCCATAGCCCTTCACCTTCAGCTCACCCTGAAAGATACGAATGATAGAATAAGCGTTACTTTCCGTCTCCACCATTCCCTTTAGAGTTAGGTAATGGATGCCGTCTTTTTGTCCATACTTCCCTTGATGGTTATGGCCATTGATGTATGCCTTCACACAGGAAAACTCTTCGAGTATTGAAATTACTTCCTTCGCATTCCATAAATTATGAGGATCAGCGGGATAAACCGGGAAGTGGCAATACAAAATGACCTTCTCCCCTTTTGCTTCGGCTGTCTCTAAAATTTTTCGCATCCAAGCAACCTGTTTTCCCCCCACCGCTCCATTCCATTTGGGTGAGCTGATTTTATTTTCCCGGTAATATACACCCGCGTTCTGATATTCCAGACTATCTTTTGGGTAGGCATGAAAACTAACATCATTCCCATCCAGTACGATGAACCGCCAACCTTCGACTTTGAAATCATAGTACCTTCCTTGCATCCCCATTCGCTCGGGGACTTTGGCTTTCCATTTATCGGCTACATCAAAATCATGATTTCCGAGTGCATGATAGGCTGGCATTTTCAAAGATTGATAGATCGGTAAGACTTTATCAAAACTGTCATAATCCCGATCAATAAAATCACCGAGGTGGATAACAAACTCGAGATCGTGGCTATTGAGTTCCTGAACACATTGATGAAGCTTTTTTGCAGAAGATGCATAATGCCTAGACCCCCGGTTCGGCCCCCTACAATATTGACAATCCGCAATCGCACCAAAGGAAAATTTATATTTTACACTCTTGGTTTTTTGTACGAGCCATGGGCTCACTTTTTCAGCCCACTCCTTGGCGTGTGCATGCAGTCCCGGACCACTAAAGTGAACACCCTGGCCATTCCGTCCCCGTAAGTTTCCTTTCAATTGATCAGTATCCGGCCCCTCCAGGGCAACTCCGTTTTTCCAAAGGCTTGCCTGGGCTTTGCGAATATTCGGATCCGCTTCATCACCCGGCACATGATACGTGGCTTGTGCGACAAACCATGGAACATCCCATTCAAGATCTGCTCGGGTTTTTAAAATTAATTGGGTAAGATACTTCTCATAAAGAAGACCGGAAAGGGTGCGTGTGGGGTCTTTTTGGTTGGCATCACTCTCTCCCTGATGCCAGAGCACGGCACGAAAACCATTCTTTCCAAATGCTTTCATACGCTCAATAAATCCGGGGTAGATCTTCCCCAAACTTTCCCAATCGCCATCGTTGATTTTTCGAACCTTGTTTTCAACAGTTGGAGGATTTGGAAACCTTGAGCCTTGTGGCAACCATTCACGCACGCTGGTTCCACCTTGCCCGTAGGCGATGATTCCAATGGGTAGGTTCAATTTCTTACTTAGTGCATCACCGAGCAAAGGCATAATACTTCCACCCCTTCCACCGGCACCGGGTTGTGGATCCACAGCAAGTTGCCACTTTTTATTTTCAAAGTCGAAGGCCGAAACTAATCCTGTTTGGGTCGCCTGTTTTTTCTCCCCGTAATTTCCTGAGTTCGATTGTCCGGCAATAACAAAAATCTCTCCCACCCCAAACTGAACAACTAGCGATCGATTATCCGGATTCCCTGCTTCTCTTATTTCCAGACTGTACCAGCCACCAGCGGGTATCTTAAGTCGGGATAAAAGGTTTTGATTATTCCATTCACCCGTTAGCTTTTCCCAAGATCTATTTTTATCCAAACGATATTCCAATAGTCCGCTTTTAGAAACCGATAATGAAGTAACAACCTTAATTTCCACCCAAGCCTCATTACCAATACCTCTTTGAATTACCTGATATTCAACCGGTGAGATTATTCGATAGGCGGGCTCGGTCTTCTCGGCTTGGACATAGCCAATGAAAATGGAAAAAAGAACGGCCAACCATAGAACAACTTTCATATCAAATTTACGAAAATACTATTCCACCACATGGATGGTGTGATCAATGCGCCCTTTGATCTCTTCTCCCTTGGCTGATTTGATATCGTAATCAATCTGAGCCATGTGAACCGGTTTTAAATTTGGAATATGTAAAGCCACTGTCTTTCCATCATCCAGTAATTCCACTTTTTTCAATTCCAGTTCTTTTACTGGGATCTCTGGGGATCCATAATTAAATGACCACTTTAAATTCCATGCTCCAAACTTAAACTGAGAAATGGAATTTGCAGCTTCAGGATCAAGGGGTTCATAAAAGCCAATTTCAACGATATCTTTTTTCACCTTAATCGATTTTGGCAAATGAACTGGTTTACCGGTGTATCGAATACGATCCAATCCACCGTTCCCTTTGGCATTAGTTTGCCACCCCTTAAGCCCGGAAACATAAAGCTGCCCATCCTTTGGGTTCATTCTGGCTCGCATTGCACTACTCGATAGCTCAACCGGAATCCTGGCGACCCCACCCTGCATCTGTCCATGTTTCTCTTCCTTAAGCACGACGTACATTTTACTTTGTCCGTAAGAGAGATGGAGTAATTGGTCTTTAAGTGGACCCCATTTGCTACTGGTTACCCAGGCCTGCCCGCCTCCGGAATTATCAATCCCGCGCTTCTTACTCATCCATACCAACGGCTTAGGTGCTTCCGATGGATCATGTTGAAATCCTTCGCGTTCATTCGCCTTATATTTTTTCCAGTCCTTGTACTCGATTTCATATCCTGCGATTGGAGAGCTCTTTAATTTTCTGGTTCCATGATAGGAATCAACCACCCCATTAAAACTTCCAGGCTTTACCCAATGCAGGGGTGCGCTCGGCACGAAAGATCCCTCATTATCCCCGGTGGTTACTTCTCCATTTGGCCCAACTCCAATTCCATTAGGTGCACGAAATCCACTTGCATAAATAGACATATCTTTACCATCGGAGGACACTTTGATCACCGAACCATGCTGTTTCCCCATTCTTTCAAACCCACGCCCTCCTGCCCGTACGGGACAACCCATGGCAAAGTAAAAATTTCCTTCGGGATCGGTATGCAAATCAAAACAAAATGCATGAAAGCCCTCCGTGTTCTCCCAGTCGTTATTGAAATTTTCCAGAAAGTCGGCTTCGCCATCTCCATTAAAATCATGAAAACGGGTAATTTGATTATCTCCGACCGTGTAGATTTTTTCATTCACGATTTTCAGTCCGAGTGGTTCATGCAAACCGGTGGCAAATCGTTTCCAGGTTACCTTTTCCAGTTTTTCATCAATATGGGAAACAATCCATACATCCCCGTCCCAGGTACATACCGCCGCAGTCTTTCCGTCCTTAAAAAAATCAAAAGCACCGATTCGCATCTTGGGTTCATGTGGGTTATTGAAAGGAACCCCGATCTTGTCGACCACATAGGCATCAGTCTGATTATCCGAAAGTTCACTTTCGGCGGGGATGGGATCACCCCATTGAGCTGAGCCTCCGTCGGTAAGCTTAGATAAATCCTCAGCCTTTCCGGCTGCAGACCGAACCGCAGGCTGATAAGCCGGATCGCCTGCCCACATCGCAACCTTAAATCGACTCTTTCCTTTGGGCACTTCGCAAAGTAAAAGGTTTTCCCAGACGAATAATTTTACGCCATTCGAGAAATCCACCAATGAAAAGTTACAGGTTCGCCCTTCCAAGGAAACAGTAAATGTTTGATCTGTCTTCTCAATTTGTGAGTCATCATTCTCTGCCAACAGTATCACGGATGTCGAAGGGTGTTCGACCTGAACAGTCCTAGTCAGTGCTTTAAGTCCTTTTTGCTTAACGATACCCGGCATATCTAAGACCTTCCCCTCGCCCACTGAGTAGCTAAAAATTACCTTATCGTTGTGAACATAGTGACCTTTAAAATGAGCCCAGCCTTTGGGCAAGGCTCCCATTCTTGGAAACGATTTGTAGGGCTGACGGCGTGGATCTTTCTTAATCATTTCCTTGGCCTTTGCCCAACCAGGAAGCATTCCGGTACGGAAAAGATTGTAGCTCTCCTTGACGACTGCCGCTGCACCATGTGCTCCGGCAAAAGGCATTCCACTGGCCTTTAGGCTCTGATCATTCGTCCAGCCTAAGGAGTAGGACATCGTCTCGCTGTCAAAGACCATTCCGGCCCGCCGGTCTTCACCAAGGGGCACCAGGTGAGCCCTTGAAACAATGTAGCGAACTTTTTGCCTAACCTCATCAATTTGCCCAAGCAGTTTCGTGGCTTCCTTGGACAGATCATCGATGGGACTGCCTTCCAATTTTGGCAGAAGTTCAAATTCAGCAATTTGCACGGGTATCTTTCCATCTCCAACCAATTCCGGAAAAACGACCCGGTAATTCGCAAAACTTTTTCCATTGGGAAATCTCATCGTTTTTAACTTCCCCCTACCCCGGGAAACTGGGATCGAACCACTCGCGATCTCGACAAAGCTTTTCCCATCGTTGGACCCACTGAGAACAAAGCTTTTCGGATCTCTTTCCGGTGCATCGTTGGCGGATGTGATTGTGATTCCATTCACGATTGTATTTTGAACCTTTATTTCCAGCCCGCTACCAGCCCCGTCAAAATTGAGATATTTCGTGGCCGGTTGATCATCGATTGCCAATAATGGGCTTTCATTTTTGGGAGAATTACCGGAGGTTCCTTTGATCGGGTCTGATGGTCGGCTCAGATCCATTGTTTTTAAATTGGATAAATCTTCCAATCCAATATTCGTAAATTCATTGCCTCCCATTTCTCGAACCTTTGCCAGAAGCTTTTTCTCACGCAGATACAATCTTTTTAAGCGATCACTTGCATCCTCTGCTGGTGGCCAGGCCACAATCGGAGCAGTCTCAATCGCGGTCGACACCACCGGTCCATAACGATCCTTAAAATAACCGCCATCCGAAGCCACCTTAGATGGTTTCTTTTCCACATAACCCTTCGCCAACTCAATTACCTGCTTAGCAATGTCATCAATCTCTTCATCTCCTAAATCTAAATGCCCCCCTTTGGCAGGCATCTTAACCAACGATTTGGAATCTGGGGGACTACCATGTGTAATAAATTTGATCACTCCCTCCCTATTGCCCGACTTCACCAGTTCCGAAGTCATTAGACTGGGAAATACCCCACCCACTCCGTTCAAGTCTGGTCCGTGACAAGGTGCACAACGCTGGATCAATGCCGGACTAAGTCCTTTCGGGACGGCCAAGGAAGAACTTACAGATAAAGCAAATGAAGTGAGTAAGAAAAAGGCTCTGGATAACACAGTCATAAATAAGTTTACTAAAAGAATGTTGTTTTGTGGATTTTGGAAATACTAGGAAAGAAGAAAAGAGAGAAAATTAAATGATTTAGATTAAATAAAAAAATAAATTTATCGATACCGTAAATCCATAAACCCATAAATAAATTAGGGGGAGAAATCGTAAATTTCAGAGTAAATATTAATCTATCATTACATTATTTTCCAAAAAAAGACTATATTTGCCTATAAACTTTCTGTATCGTAATTTTATTACCATGCGAATTAACGATTGTTTTTCTTTTGGAAACATTCCGAAA